>OCTW011614879.1_pt1 | contig 59437 bp, 46 predicted proteins | sample 1539671 | NCBI WGS metagenome assembly OCTW01 (sample SAMN02144230, study PRJEB22623) | gut metagenome | biome: sheep rumen | host: Ovis aries | place: New Zealand | reverse complement strand
GGATATAGATCTTGTATCCCTCTTCCTGATGGCGCCGGATGTCCTCCGTCAGGAGGTCGAACTGCTTGTGGAAGACCGGCTGCGGCAGGGTGTCGAAGGTTATCTTGCTGTGGTTCGGGAAATAACTCTTCTGCCCTATCTCTATCGTCCTGCGCCCCGTAACCGGTAACCCGTCACCCGTAACCGGTAACCCCTCTAATTTATACCTCACCACGCTCCAGTCATTGCTCACCCATACAAAATCGTCCGTCAGGTAATCGATGATGGTAAATCTTTCCTGGCTCTCTTTCGACGAAGACAGTCCGACGATGTTTGCTTCCTGCAAACGGGTCTTGCTCAACTGGTCCTCTATGTCGAACTCACGGATGCTGTCTATCTCGTCGCCGAAGAAATCCAGACGGTACGGGATGTCGTGACCGTAACTGTATATATCCACGATACTTCCTCGGATGGCGTACTGACCGGGTTGGAACACAAAATCCACGCGTTCGAATCCTGCCGCTGACAACTGTTCGCTGATAGCTGAATGTGGTATCTCTTGCCCCACAGAATACTGAATGCTGACAGCATCCAGTTCTTCCTGTCTCGGCACCTCCTCCGCTATCGCCTCCGGATAGGTCACGATGACAGGAGTCTGGGTACAGGCATTCCTGAGAGCGCTTAAACATTCCGTCCGCTGTATCATCGCTGCATCATCTACCGTACGTCTCTTTTGCGCCGCCGGAAAGAAATACACCTTTGGTCCTACAGGCGCAGCCGGTAACCCGTCACCCGTAATCGGTAACCCGTCAGCGCTCAGCGACTGCAAGTCGCTATAGAGGTATTGTGCTGCTTCAGCATTGTCAAGGATCACAAACAGCGGTGCTTTCACGTGTGCCAGCGCCAGCGCGCGTGCGCCGGCATGCAAACCGCTAAGGAGAAGATGAACCTCTTTCCCTTTCGCCAGCTCCCGGTTTATCAACCCCAGTTCGGGATGTTCACCAAACAACATGTCCAAATCGCCTATTTGCATGTGCACACTACCGCATTCTAAAATCGACTGCAAATTTAGCACTTTTTTTTGGAATACGCAAGTTTTTGGTCATTTTCTCTCGTTTTTTACTTTCCCCACTTTTTGTAACAAACTCATATTGTTTCAGTTTGGGAACTCGTAATTGACTCGTAAACGAGTCGTAATCGAGTCGTGAGTGAGTCGTAAAAGTTAACCAGACTCTAAACAGAAGAAGGAGCCCCGAAGGACGATCTTCTTATTGATGGCGGATGATATAGTAAGGTATATCGAGTGCTTGTATCTCTGCCTCGTAGCGGTCAAAGAGTTCTTTCCGTACGGTGTCTGATCCGTTGGATCGCGCGGGATCGGGTATCCATGGCAGGTCGGGGTAGGTGAGCAGATAAACATCCATGGGATAGCGGCTGATCGCTTCGTTGAGCCACTCGGGAACGGAGTCGAAAGCATAGTCGAACCATACCTTGGTGACGATCAGTTCGGTGTCGAAGAAGACGACCGTGTCGTCGTTGAGCGCAAGCGGGGCTTGCTGTTTAGCGGCCTGCGGCCTGTTTAGCGCTGCGCTGTTTAGAGAGGTTAATTCTTCGATCTGGTGCTTTGCGAGGGAGCAGAGGTCATCGTAAGTGAGGACACGGGTCCAGTCGTCCGTCTGACGCTCGATCATCAGTTGTTCCACAAACGTACGGGCATACTCCGGCACCAGGATACCGCCATAGCGGTTAGCCAGATACCGTGCGAGCGTGCTCTTGCCGCTGCTCTCGGGGCCGATGATGGCGATTTTGCACAATTCACAATTCACAATGCACAATGCACAATTAGCGTGTCAACATTAACTTGATATTAAGACCTACGTTATCCGCCTTGACGGGGTAAGAGGACGAGATGAGCGGGGTGGTACCCTGGTGGTCGTAGAAGAGCTGGAGGCTGATCTTCTGGCTCAGCACATAGTCAGCCGAGATCTTGATAGCCAGCACTTTGTTTCCGGACGAAGCCTGTGTGATACCTTCCTCCACCTTGCGCAGAAGCATCTTGACATCCTTGTAGGACAGGTCAACCTGCAGTTTGAGATCGTTGCTCACTTTCGTCTGGCCGCCGTCCCTCTTCTTGGCGATGAAGCTGAGGTTCTTGATGGTATAGCCGCCGCCGATAACAAACTCGGAGGTATGTCCTTCGGTCAGCTGGACGGAGGTGACATTGAGCGCGAGGTTACGCTGCTTGCGGTACTCCGCCTTGATGCTGAGCGAGTTCTTCATCGTCATGTTGAGTCCGATAAGCGGCGAGAACGCCTCGGTGAGGGTCACGTTGCTGATGTCGTATGCCGAGGATGGACGCGGTGCGTCGGTTGTCACGTCGCGCACGAAGCCGTGCATCTTGTCGTTGCTGTCGGAGCCCACCCAGGTGGAGTAGGAGCCATACGAGCCGATCGCATACTTGCAAGTATAGGCATGGGTGAGGGTGACGGATTTGAAATGGTCTTTCACCCATGGTATCTTACCCAGCCCGTCGAAGGTGACGGACCAGTTAGGCAGTATCTTGAGGATCCCCAGGAAGGGGTTGAGGTTCATGCGCGAAGCGTCCCTGCCGGTGTAAGCGGCGAGGAAGGCGGGTACAAGCACATCGGCGGAGTTGGAGTTGACACGGCCGTGTTTGGTGGGGTCGTACTTGGTGCCGGCCGGTATGTTGCTCAGGAAGCCCGAGGAAGGCAGCGTCGTGCCCGTATATTCGTTCTGCACGCGCTCGGTCAGGATATTCCGGTTCTCCAGGAACTTGTCGAAAGCGGCGTTGGCGAAGTTCTCCTCCTGGCTGCCGACGCGGCTGAAGATAGTACCGAGAGCCACCTGGGTGATATTGAACGAACCCGTCATGTTCTCCTGCAGCTGGTCGTAGGTATAGATGATGGACGTGGACTGCGCCATATACCTTTTGCCGTTCAGTTGCACCTTCAGACCCGGCAGTGGCTCGAGCGTCAGTTTGATATCCAGATCGGAGGTATGCGCCCGTGTGGCGGGTTGGACAACCGACGTGTCTCCGGAGAGCCATCCGTTCTCTTTCGCCCGCTCCACCATGTTGTTGGGTATGAAACCGAAGGCGAAATCGAATCCCGGTGCATAGACGCCGTTGGTCCTGCGCTGGCCCATGAATCCCGCTTCGGGTTCGAAACCCGGCAGGGTCATGGAGTTGGTCTCCCGATAGGTGATCTGCAGGCGGCGGAACATCGTACCTACATAAGCGAACATATCCCCTGCTATCTGTGCCGGCGTGCGCTCGTTGGGGTCCTTCGTGGTGATAGTCACGGTAGCGTTGGCGCAGTCCGCCTTTGGCGTGATGGTCGCTTTCGTATTGCCGGAAGGACGGATGGAGACAGGTATCTTCTTGCCCGTGGAGTCGGTGACGGCTATATTGAGGTTCTCGCTGTTGAGACGGTGGGTCAGTTCGACCGGCTCGCCTTTCTTCAGCGTCATGTTCTGGGTATAGGTCTTGGGCTTGAAGGCACGCTGACGGCCGCCTCTGCCGCCGTAACGCTGGGTCATGGACTTCCAGTACTTGGATTTGCCGTACCAGGTCTCAAAATTGATACCTCCGTCCACCTGCCAGCTTTGCAGACTGCTGACGGTGTTACCGCGGTCGATACCGGTGGTCGTGGAGGCGGTGCGGGTCCAGTTATAGGTGGCGTTATAAGAGGCGTTCGCCGTGATTGCATCCAGACCCGGGATGCGGTTGAACGGTACGTTCCAGGAGGCGGTGAAGACCTGCTGGTAGGTGTATGGCGAACCCCATTTGGCGAGAGACCGCTGGATGGTGTCGCGCCATGCCTCGTATTTGTCGTGGTTGAACTCGTCGTCGAAATAGCGGCCTTTTAGGATCTCCGGCGTGTACTTGCCTTCATCGATGATGGCGTTCATCGCGGACTGGAAGGAGAACTTCATGTTCTTGGTCAGGTCGTATTTGATATCGACGTTGCGGTCCCATGTGAAATCCTTGCTGAAAGTGAGGTCGGACGCATCGGTCATGGCGTTGGAGAGGTCGCGCATCTTCAGATGGCTGAAGGTACGGTGCATGTTGGTGCTGAACGCCCATGATTGCGGCAGGTAGTAGATATTCATCTCCTTTAGGAACTTCACTTTCTGCACTTTCTCCACCTTGCTGAACGGCTCCCACGGCTTGGGGTTGAAGTTATAGGCGTACTGGAAGGAACCCTTGTGGTCGGTGGTGATGTTGGTCTCCATCTCGGGCGAGTGCTCGGATTGCTTGTTGTAGGACGCGGAGATGGAGAAGTTCGCCGGGTCGTAGAACATGTCGCGTTTCTTGGAGTGGATGTTCACCTTGAGGTTGCTGACGGAGAAGGAGGTGGACTCGTGTACGGTGTTGGACATCTGTCTGACAGAATCCCGTTTCTCCTTGGTGTCATAGGTGGAGAGCGTCTCGGACAGCTTGACGTCGCTGTCGAGCGGGTCGTAGTCGGGACTCGTGGTCTCGTTGCTGTAGGAGACGTAGAGCGGCATCTGGATCTTCGCTTTCTCCGGGAAGAGCCGTCCTCCTTCGAGTGCCGCGGAGACGGATATCTGGTAGAAGTTATCGAGGTTGCGGTCGAGCACGTTGGACTCGATCGAACCGTAACCGGCTGTCTCAAACCGTCCGGCTACGTTGAGTTGCGCGATGTCGCTGATAGCCAGGGCTGCATTCGCCATCGCCGCCACACCCCCTTGCTCGTTGAACTGGCTGAGGCGTAACTCGTTGACCCACACCTCGCCGGATGCCTCATGCTGGCCGTTGTTGCGCACACCGATCATGATGGTGGATACCTCTTCCAGCGTCGGGTTACCGAGCACGGTGATCTTGTTCTGCGGCTTGTCGTTGGCGTCGTCGTAGATGACGTACGGGATAGTGTTGCTCACACCCTCGTTGCCTGCGCGTTTGGCTTTGTTGCGGGCGGTCTTGGCGTCCGTGAGCACCTTGAGCGCAAAATCGAACATGTTCTCCTTCGGCCATACCGTTTCACGGTCGGCGGCGGAGTTGTTGTTATACAGCCCCGGTGCGGTCAGATGCAGCGGGATCTCGTATTCGTAGTAGTTATTGCGCAGGTCGGTACCCAGGCGGATGAAGCAGGTGAGGTCGCCGTCCTTCAGGTCGGGATCGACGCTCTCCAGTTTCTCGGCATGAACGAACATCTGCAGGTTCTTGTACTGCCGCATGTCGTAGCCCGTGTTCTTGTACATCGCCCGTGCGTCATGAGGGCTGAGGTGCGCTACGCGGAGAACCATCGCCTGCTCGTTCTGCGCGATGAGCTGCGCCTGACCGGGGTCGGTCTGACGGCTTACACCCGGAGGCAGCACATAGTTGACCGGCGAGCGGGTGCTGTTTTCCTCGATATTGACGGTCTGTACGTCAATCGATGCGCCGGTGTTGACTGCCGTTCCGATAGGTGCCAGATCGCGTGTGTACATACGCCAGTCGCCACGGACGAGGTCCAGCGTAGCGAAACGCAGGTGGGTCTCTTTCTCGAAACCGGTGAGGTACATACGCATGAAGCGGATGGATTTCCAGTTGCGGATGGAGCCGATCTTCTGCACGCTGGCGCTGTCGCCGCGGAGAGGGATCTTGAACTGGTACCAGGTAACATCCTGGGTCGTTCCGTCGCGGAGCGTCACTTTGCGGACCTTCTTCTCGGTGATATGCTGGCGGCCTACCTCCATCATGTCGGGACGGAGGATGACCTTGTACTGGTAGTATTTTTCGTATTCGTTGAGGGTGTTGTCCTGGTTGATATCTTCGATATCCGGCGTGAGGGTGGAGGCGGTACCGTAGGTCTCGGTCTGCTGCTCCGTGGCGGGCGAGTTGCCCTCCGTACCGTTGAAATGTTTGTATCGCGCCAGAACAGGCACTTCCTCTTCGTCATAGTCGGTGCCTCGGTAGTAGTGGAAGTTATCGCCGGCGGGGTCGTTACGAGGGGAGAAGCGGTCGTCCGCCCAACGATCCCATACATCGGCAGAGACGCGGCTCTGCAACTCCGTCAGATATTGGCGGTATGTCGGCCATGTCAACTCCTGGGTGGTGCTCAGACCGTTGAGACCTACGTCCTGACGGGCGCGCGAACCCGCCTCGTTGCTGAAGGCTACTACGGTACTGGTCGTACGCGGCACAAAACCCCAGATAGTCGAATCTACACGGCCCTGGTCGGCTTCGCTGACAGGCAGACCATGCTCGAACGCTTTCTTGCCGTCACGCAGGATATCCTCGCTCACGTCGCCGAGGTTGAAATACAACTCGCCTTCATATCCGTCAGGGTTGGTCAGTGCCGGGTCCATCAGCCAGAACTGGATGTACTCGATGTTCGCTTTCTCAAAATCGGTGTTGTCCAGCCGCCGCATGATACCGCCCCAGCGCTGCTTGGGGTTAGTCAGATGTCCATCTGTGCCTATCTCGGAGGCGGAGATGTTGTATTGCCCGCGCTCGGACGGGTAGTAGGAGAGGTTCAGTACCGATAGCTTGGTATCTACGTTGCTGGCTTCCTGACGGTTCGGGTATATCTCGTCCTGATAGACGATACGCGTGCGGTGGTCGCTCAGTGCCGCCAGGTCATTGCGGATATGCGCCGGTGTGTTGGTCTGCGGATAGCCGAAGATAGGATCCACGGCATACCATGACAAATGCGCACGGTTCTTGTTGTAACTCGTCCGGTTGATGTCCTTCGATTCGTCAAAGACGGTAGGAGTAGCAGCCAGGAACCAATAACTGGGGTAATGGACGTCTATATTGGTGGTGGTGGATTCGAAATCATCGATATACGCCGTACCTACTGCGCCTACGTCGCGGGTGTGTCCCGGGATGAGATGCGCAAACTCGGCGTTGATGGAGAAGGTGGACGGAGCGGTGGCGGTGATCCAAGGGATCTTGTCGATGGCATTGGTGAGCCATTGCATCTCGGTCTTCCAGCTTCCGTTGACACCCCAGATGGTGTTGGCAAGAGGTTCGGATCCGGTGTTCACCTTGGTCGTCAGCGGACGTTCGCGCAGGTGCATGATCGTTCCGCCTATCAGCAGGTCTTTGTTGAACTCATACTCCAGATGGGCACCGAAGAGGCTCTTGCGCTGCATCGAGAACGTGCTCTGGTTTTCCAGTTTGACGTCCACGTTCGTACCCGATTCGAGAATAGAGGTGTTGAGGATCGTCACTGTACCCATCGTGTAGTCCACGGTGTAATCGACGTTCTCGATGAGGGTGGCGCCTCCGGCGGTGACGGTGACGGAGCCTCTCGGCACGTTCATCGCACCCAGACGGATCTCGCTGCCGTTGGTGCCTTTGTATTTACCGGTAAGGTGGAATTTGTTCTTCTCGCTCAACTCCTGCGCCACGATCAGAGTAGAGTCGTACAACTCCGGGAAACAGTATTTCTTGACGAGCCGCTCGTCATTGCCTAACGCTTTCGCCAGGTGGCTTCCGAAAGGCTCCAGCACGGGGAAAATGATCTTTCCTGACGAGGCATAGACGGTCAGTCCTTCGATGAAGTCGAACCGTCCGTCGGGGCTGGCGTTGTTCTTCTGGTCCAAACGGTCCAGATCCATGACGCGCAGCAGCTGCTGGCCTGAGACGGGGCCGTCGTTGAGGTATTGGACGTCCGTGCCGACGGAGTCGTTGCGGTAGGTGACGTATAGCTCGAATTTGTCTGCCTGGATGCTGGTTGCGCCGAGCGCATAGATGTTCTTCATCATCAGGTCCCATGTACCGCGGCCTTTCTTGTTAGGTGCATTGGCGCTGTTCTTCAGCATCTTCAGGGCAAGCGCGTTGGGCGCACGCAGCTCCTCGCTGCCGTCCGTGGAGAACTCACCCACCTGATAGACTTTGCCGTTGTAGGTATATTCGTATGCCACCGCCAGCACCTCGTCTTGGTTGAGGGCGCTCTTGAGGGAGATGTATCCCAATGCGCTGTTGAGCGTGTATTCGCTGCTGGACAACAGCCGCGCGGACTCAATCTTCTCATAATCCGCTCCGCCTTCCATTCCGTTCAGTCCTTCCAGCGCCGTACTGGTCTGCTGCAGGTCGCGGAAGGCAGTGGCACGAATGGCATTGTACAGCCCGTTCGCCGCGTTCTCCGGCGCTCCTATGGGTGCGCCGCCCCATGCCTCGTTCTGGGTATGCGAACTGTTCTCGCCCAGATCCGCAAAAGCAACGATATTGCGTGCCTGATCGTAGTTACCGCGTTTGTTGGTGATCCATACTTCGATCTTGTTGATCTGGACGCCGCTGGCTATATACGGCACGCTCGCCATCGCTTCTTCGTATCGGTCGCGGAAGAAATGGGAGAGGAAGAAATGTCGGTTCTCGTCATAACTGTCGCCGGAGATGTCGAACCGCGTCATCTGCGCGCCGCCCTTGCTGCTGACGGTCTGCGCCTCGCTGTTCTGCTGGCTGATCAGGGCCTGGATGCGGAACTTGCCGAACTTCAGGTTGGTCTTGATACCGAAGAGTGCCTTGCTGCCGCGGATAAGGGATGAAGGCAGGTCCATGGTCACATTACCCGCCTCGATAGACTGGATGATGTCATCCTCCTCGCCTTTGTAGTTCAGTTTGAGGTTCTGCTGGTCGAAAGAGAATGAGGCCTCGGTGTTGTAACTCATGTTGAAGTTCAGCTTCTGGCCTACCTTGCCTTGGATGCTGGCTTGGATCTTCTCGTCGAAATCGAATATGTTATTGTTTCGCGCCCGCACGGTAAGCGACGGGTTCGCGATATACTGGTGTTTGAAACCGAAAAGCAGCTCGGCGCTTCCCTGCATCTTGAGTTGCACACCGCCCGGACCGAACACTTTGTCCGCCGGACCGATGTTGAATTTCATGTCGGTGATGTCGAACTTGGACTCGTTGTTATGCTCTACTTCTCCGATCTTCTGCTGCCAGTACCTGTGCATCATCTGACGCTCCGCGTAGTGGTTGTATTCGTCTTGCGTGAGCATGTACGGCGTTGTGATGTCGGTCTCGCCGATGCGGGTATGAATGACATAAGTGCCTGTCTCCGGCTGGTATTCAACGGTGGTGGAGATGTTGTTCGGGTCCTGCAGGTCAAGCGAACTGACGGGTTGCTCCAACTCACCGAAGTTCTGCACGCCCAGTTGCTTCACTTTCGTCGGGGCCCAGATAGCGCTGTCGGTCTCCGTCACATAATCCGCTGCGCTCTCAGGGCTCTGTTCACTGCCGTCTTTGAGCGGCTCTGCCGCGGTCTTTCGACTTTCGACTTTCGACTCTTTCTCCGCTTCCTTTGCCGCTCTCTCCGCTTCCTTGCGCGCCTTCTCCTCCGCAACAAGCTCCTTCAGACTCTTGCCGCCGCTCTTCTGGGCGTAAACAACCACGGTTACCATCGGCAACCATAGAATCAGACTAATCAGAAATATGTATGTTATTCGCTTTTTCAATGTTAAAATGTCCAAATAAATGCCCAAATGGTAAATGTTACAGCATCTTCAGTGCTTCGCGGATAACCGCTTCTACTTTGAGCGTCGGATCGGCTTTGAGGATCTTGTCCACCGCTTTGCCGCTCGCTGTGGCGGCAAAACCGAGCATGGTCAGTGCGCTGACGGCTTCCGCTTTGACGCCGCTGTCGGTTTCCACTTCCAGCATCGGTATCTCCGTCGGGTCGCCTCCGAGGTCCAGTTTCAGCGCTTTGTCTTTCAGATCCACAATGATACGCTGGGCGGTCTTCGGACCCAGACCCTTCACTTTCGCCATGCCCTTCGAATTGCCGGTGGCAATCAGCATCCGCAACTCTTCCGCCGAGAAAGCGCTCATGATCATTCGGGCGGTGGCTGCGCCTACGCCGCTTACCGTCGTCAGCAGTTCGAACAACTGGCGCTCTGCGCAGTTGGTGAAACCGTACAACTCGTGCGTGTCCTCGCGGATCACCTCTGTTACAAACAGTTTCACCTCTTTCTCTTCCTGGCCTACCAAGGCGCTGTAAGTCGGCAATGTGATGGCGAGGTTATAGCCCACACCGGCTGCTTCCAGCACCGCTGCTGTCGGGTTTAAATCCGCTAATATTCCTTTAATGTATGCTATCATATAGACCTGTTTTCGCAAAATAAGCCTGCAAAGATACAACTTTTATTTTATATACGCAAGCGCGCAGGCATTTTAGTGCAAAAAAGTGCTCATTTTCGTAAATTTTAACCCTTTTGTTTTTCCTTTTCAGCAAATTTTTGTAATTTTGTGCGCTAATTTTGTGCACGTATGGCAAGAACAGAAATATCTACAATGGGTGAGTTCGGTTTGATCAAACATCTCACCAAAGACCTCAAACAGGTGCAACCCTCCACGAAAAAAGGGGTGGGAGACGACTGCGCGGTCATGGATTTCGGCACGAAGAAAGTGCTGATGACGACGGACATGTTGCTGGAAGGTATCCATTTCAATTTGGAATATGTGCCTCTCAAGCATTTGGGATACAAGGCTGCGGTGGTCAATTTCTCGGATATATACGCTATGAACGGTACTCCGACCCAGATTACGGTTTCGCTTGGTATCAGCAAGCGTTTCTCGGTGGAGGATATCGAAGCGCTCTATTCGGGAATACGTCTGGCGTGCGAGCGGTATAATGTGGATCTGGTGGGAGGTGATACATGCGCCTCTATAACGGGGCTGACGATCTCTATCACATGCCTCGGAACGGCGGCTGCAAAAGATATCGTCTATCGCAACGGTGCCAAACTCAACGACCTCATCTGCGTCTCCGGAAACCTCGGCACAGCCTATATGGGTCTCCAACTCCTCGAACGCGAGCGGATGGCTAATGCGGAGCAACCGGATTTCGCGGGAAAAGAATACCTCCTCGAGCGGCAGCTCAAACCCGAGGCACGGCGGGACATCTTGGAATCCCTCCGCAAAGCGGGTGTCAAGCCTACTGCTATGATGGATGTATCGGACGGACTGTCGTCCGAACTGTTGCATATCTGTTCGCAATCCGGCGTCGGATGTTGTGTCTATGAGGATAAACTGCCGATCGACTACGAGGCTGCGGCTTTGGCGGAAGAGATGAATCTCAATATCGTCACCTGCGCCCTCAACGGAGGAGAGGACTACGAACTGCTCTTCACTTGCTCGCTGGACGACTACGAGAAACTGATTCCGGTGGAGGATCTGTATATCATCGGACATATAACGAAACCCGAGTACGGTTGCAACCTCATCGGACGCAACGGAGAAGAACTCGCACTCAAAGCACAGGGATGGAACGCTTTTCAATTATAGTACCGGTTTATAACAGACCGGATGAGGTGGACGAACTGTTACAGAGTCTCACCCGTCAGACCGATAAAGGATTCGAAGTGCTGATCATCGAAGACGGCTCGTCGGTGCCTTGCGAGGAGGTCTGCCGCAAATATGCGGACAGTCTGGATCTGCATTATTATTTCAAACCCAATTCCGGACGCTCCGAGACACGCAATTACGGTATCGAACGGGCTACCGGAGACTGGTTCATCATCTATGACTCCGATATCATTGTTCCGCCGCAGTATATAGCTACGGTCCGCTCGGAACTGGCGAAACATCCTGTGGACTGCTATGGTGGACCCGATGCGGCGGATAACAGCTTCTCGGATGTGCAGAAAGCTATCAACTATTCCATGACCTCGTTTATGACGACAGGCGGTGTGCGCGGAGGAACGAAAAACAAGAAGAAGTTCTCGCCCCGGTCTTTCAATATGGGTATCTCGCGCCGCTGTTTCGAGAAAGTGGGAGGATACAAAAACATGATTGGCGAAGATATCGACTTGTCTATCCGTATTCAACAGGCGGGCTTTGAAACAACGCTCATTCCCGAGGCGTATGTGTATCATAAACGCAGGGTCGATCTGAAGAAATTCTTCCGCCAGGTGAATACGTTCGGCCGCGGACGGGTTTTGCTGGCAGAGATGCACCCGGGGTCGCTCAAAATGGTCTATATGCTGCCGGCGCTCTTTGTAATCGGGCATATAGTGCTGCTTCTGGCGGCTCTGGCGCTGGCGTTCTACGATTGGAGATGGGCGCTTGTTGCACTCTCGCCGCTTGCGCTGTATGTGATCGGGATCTTCTGCGAATCATTGATTAAGAACCGTTCGCTCAAAATAGCTTTCCTCTCGGTCGCTACCGCGTATATTCAGACATTCGGGTACGGACTCGGTTTCTTGGGAGAATGTATCACCCATAAGGCACGAAAGGCGAAACAGGAGGAGCTGTACAAATGAGAAAATAATTAAATGACTTAATACGAAAATGAAGAAGATTTTAGTTACCGGTGGGGCCGGTTTTCTGGGATCGCACTTATGCGAGGCTTTGCTGAAGCAAGGTAATGAGGTTATCTGCATGGATAATTATTTCACGGGTAGCAAGTCGAATATCATCCACCTGATGGACAATCCTTATTTCGAACTGTACCGCCATGACGTAACCATGCCTACGCATATTGAGGTGGACGAGATTTACAACCTCGCGTGTCCGGCTTCGCCGATTCACTATCAATACGACCCGATCAAGACAATCCAGACTTCGGTTATGGGCGCAATCAATATGTTGGGTATCGCCAAACGGACTGGGGCGAAGATCCTCCAGGCGTCAACCAGTGAGGTCTATGGAGATCCGCATATCCATCCGCAGCCGGAGGAGTACTGGGGCAACGTGAACCCAATCGGTATCCGTTCGTGCTATGACGAAGGAAAAAGATGTGCCGAGACACTTTTCTTTGATTACCACCGCCAGAACAACGTGCGCATCAAGGTAATCCGTATCTTCAATACCTACGGCCCGAACATGCACCCCAATGACGGACGTGTGGTCTCGAACTTCATTGTGCAGGCGCTCAAAGGAAAGGATATCACGATTTACGGCGACGGTTCGCAGACGCGCTCGTTCTGTTATTGCGACGACCTCATCCGGGGAATGATTGCTATGATGGCTACGCCGGATGAGATCACAGGACCAATCAACCTCGGAAACCCGCATGAGTTCACAATCAAACAGCTTGCTGAACTGGTGATTGAACTCACGGGTGCTCAATCCAAGATCATCTACGAACCTCTGCCGTCCGATGATCCTACGCAGCGTCAGCCGGTAATCGACAAGGCGAAGGAAATCCTGCATTGGGAACCTACGGTACAGCTCCGGGAAGGACTCGTGAAGACCATTGAGTATTTTGACCATAAACTGGCTAATGACAAATAAATAATTGTCCAAATGGTAAATGCATAAATGATAAAATTATTCTTGACAGATGTGGACGGATGTCTTACGGACGGAGGAATGTATTACTCCGCCGAAGGCGAAGTCATGAAGCGTTTCTGTGTCTATGACGGCATGGGAATGGTCTGTCTGCAGCAAGCCGGAATACCTTGCGGTATCCTTACTTCGGAGAAATCACCTCTCGTCAAAGCCCGTGCAGAGAAACTCAAACTCCGTTTCCTCTACCTCGGAGTCGGCTCTAAAGTAGGCAAATCGGTCACTCGCTATGATTTCTCTTTGCAGGACGCCCCCTCTCCGTCCCTTTCGTCCGAATTGCATTCGTCCTCTCCGTCCCTTTCGTCCGAATCACATTCGTCCTCAGTTTTGTTAGGTTCTCGGGGCGTAAGCGCCGAGCTCCCCCCTATGTCCAAACTGCAGGCGGCCCGGGAGATATGCACCCAACTGGGCATAACGCTCACGGACGTCTGCTATGTAGGTGATGACATCAACGATATAGACCTCCTCCGGGAGGTAGGCTTACCCTGCTGCCCGCCCAATGCGCGACCCGAAGTCAAAGGTATCAGCAAATCATCCGGAGCCCAAGCGGACATACGGATACTCGATACACCGGGAGGACAGGGAGCTATCAGAGAACTGGCAGACCTCATTCTCGACCAAATCCCGACCCAAAAGGGGGTGATAAGGGGGTGATTAGGGGGTGATTACCGGGTGATTACCGGGTGATTACCGGGTTGTTCGTATAACATCAACGAGAGATAAATAAGAGAAAACGGAAGAAAATGTACAACATCGCAATCATATTAGCCGGAGGAACCGGAACCAGAGTAGGGGGAGACACTCCCAAACAGTTCTTGTTGCTGGATGATGGACGCTCTGTCTTGGAGCACGCCATCGATGCTTTTGAAGCCGCTCCGGCTATAGACGAGATAGCGGTTGTGATGCATTCCGACCACATAGATACACTACAAAAATTATGCCAAAAGAACAAGTGGCAGAAGGTGGCTAAAATCATTCCCGGAGGAGCCGAAAGATGGGAGTCGTCATGGCATGCCATCTTGGCGTATTTGGACGAAACGTCATCTCCCGTAACCGGTAACCCGTCACCCGTAACCCTTTGGTTCCATGATGCCGCGCGGCCTTTTGTATCGCAGCGTATCATTGCTGATGTAGCCGATGCGCTGGAGAACCACGATGCGGTGACGGTGGCGGTACCCGTCACGGACACTTTGTATAAGGTACAAAGGGACAATGTACAAAGCGCAGAAATGAACGTGGCAAGTGTCCCCTCGCGTAGCGATTTCATGCGCGCGCAGACGCCGCAGGCGTTCTATATAGACTTGATCGCGGATGCGTATATGAAAGCGATCGCAGGGGAGGAAATAATTGCTACAGATGATGCAGGAATAGTTCGCAAGTACGAACCGCGGCACCCAATCTTCATCGTGCCCGGAGAAGAAGCGAACCGCAAAATAACATACAAAGGAGATTTATGATCGAAAATCCTATCATTCAAAGAGCAGCAGACTGTTTGCTGTCTGAATCGCAGGCTATTCAGTCGCTCATTCCGCGTCTGGATGACCATTTCCTTCAGGCGGTGGAGGCTATCCGTGACTGCAAAGGAAAAGTGGTTGTTACGGGGGTAGGCAAATCAGGGCATATAGGTTCCAAGATCGCCGCTACGCTGGCTTCTACAGGCACACCGGCATTCTTCCTGAACCCGCTGGATGCTTATCATGGCGACCTTGGAATGCTTTCTTCCGAGGACCTCGTACTCGCTATCTCCTATTCCGGCTCTACGGAGGAATTGCTCCGGTTCTTGCCGCTTATTCAGGCTAAACAGATTAAGATTATAGGCATCTCCGGAAATCCGGAGTCGCTTCTTGCCCATTACTCGGATATTCATCTGAATACGGCAGTGGAACGTGAGGCGGATCCGCTTAATCTGATCCCTACCGCTTCCACTACGGCTACCCTCGCTCTGGGAGACGCATTGGCTTGCGCGCTCGTGGAAGCGAAACATTTCCAGCCTACGGACTTCGCAATGCTCCATCCCGGAGGTGACCTCGGACGCAAATTGTTGGCGAAGGTTGAAGATGTGATGTTTAAAGACAATCTTCCTTTCCTGACACCCGGGATGCCTATGTCCGAAGCCATAGGGATAGTCACAAAAGGCACGCTGGGAATAGGAATAGTGGTCTCTTCTGCAGACTCTGTTAATGGCTCGTTCTCCTCGTCCGTAGAACTCTCGGATGGGGTTTCTCACTCAAACGACCGGCTTGTCGGTATCATTACCGACGGCGATATCCGTCGCGCCATGCAGCGTCTTGGGCAGGCGTTCTTCGCAACGCCGGTATCGGAAATCATGTCCCGTAATCCTAAAACAATCAGCAAGGATGCCAAGATTGTCGAGGCGGGCGAAAAGATGAATCATCACTCCATCCACACTTTAATTGTAGTGGACGAAGGATGCAAAGTTGTGGGAGTAATCGATTCCTTCTCCTGCCTCCCCGGAACACGGTTTTATCACTAATGAGAGTAGACGGATGACCAAGGAATAGATGATGTTCCTATACGGGTTCGGTTTAGTACCTATGATGACTAAAAATCACTAAGAATCACTAAGAATCACTAAGAATATATAAGAACAACTAACGCTGATTTTTCGAACAAAACGTTCAAAGAAAAATAGAAAATAACATGACCGAATTGACCGGATAAAGGAAGAAACGGCCCAAAAAGTCAAAACGGTCAGAACAAATTTTATTTAAGAGAAAATATAACTCTCCGGTGTGTGGGTATTAATTATTAAAAAGATATATGAACCAAGAAAAACAAGTATATGTAGGTATGTCAGCGGATATTATTCATCCGGGACATTTGAATATTATTCACGAAGCCGCCAAATTAGGGCATGTTACAGTAGGCGTTTTGACAGATGCTGCAATTGCAAGTTACAAGCGTCTGCCGTATTTGGATTATGAGCAGCGCGCACTGGTGGTTAGCAACCTCAAAGGCGTCGAGCGCGTAATACCTCAAACAACGCTTGATTATCGTCCAAACTTACGAGAGTTGAAGCCGGATTATGTGGTTCATGGTGATGATTGGAAGACTGGCGTACAACAAAAAACGCGTCAGGATATAATAGACTGCATGGCAGAGTGGGGAGGGCAGGTCGTTGATATTCCTTATACGCCCGGTATATCTTCCTCTATGCTCAATGAGCGTCTCAAAGAAATAGGCACGACACCTGAGATTCGTATGAAACGGCTCCGTCGGCTGATTAATGCCAAGAAGATTGTTCGTATATTAGAGAGTCATAGTGGCCTGACGGGGCTGATTATTGAGAATACTTTTGTAAAGAAGAATGGTGTAAAATTGGAGTTTGACGGTATGTGGGCTTCGTCACTTACAGATTCAACGAGCAAAGGTAAGCCGGATATAGAGGCAGTTGACTTAACTACGCGTCTGCACGATTTGAATGATGCATTGGAGGTAACGACAAAACCGGTAATCTTTGATGGAGATACGGGTGGTAAATTAGAGCATTTCCCATTCATGGTACGCACATTGGAGCGTTTAGGTATTTCTGCTGTTATTATAGAAGATAAAGTCGGTCTAAAGCAAAACTCACTTTTTGGAACAGATGCTATCCAAACACAAGATTCAATAGAGGGCTTTTGCGCAAAGATTCATGCAGGCAAGCAGGCACAGATAACGGATGATTTTATGATTATTGCGCGCATAGAATCTCTAATAGCAGGCAAACCGGTAGAGGATGCGTTGGAGCGTGCCTTCGCATATGTAGCCGCCGGAGCAGATGGAATCATGATTCACTCCCGCAATAAAGATGGTGAAGATATTCATGAATTCTGTACCCGTTTCCGTGAGAAAGACAGTCATACACCTATTGTGGTTGTACCCACTACGTTCAATCACATTGCGGAAGACGAATTTGCCGAGTGGGGCGTGAATATCGTCATTTATGCAAATCATCTTTTACGCTCGGCTTATCCGGCTATGGTACACTGCGCAGAGTCGATTCTTGAGCACGGTCGTTGCAAAGAGGCAAGCGAGGAATATTGCATGCCGATAAAAGAGATTTTAACTCTTATTCCTGGAACAAAACAATGATAGCGCCTAAAGATTTTATAGAAACTTTGCGTGCCGGAGGCATTGAGTTCTTTGCCGGAGTGCCGGATTCGCTGCTGAAGAATATATGCGCGTACATAACAGATAATATACCGCGCGAGAATAATATCATTGCAGCGAACGAAGGGAATGCCGTTGGATTAGCAGCCGGTTACCATTTGGCAACAGGCAAAGTGGGTTGCGTATATATGCAGAATTCAGGAGAGGGCAATATTGTTAACCCGCTGCTTTCGCTAATGGATGCGGATGTGTATAAAATGCCGTTGTTATTGATTATCGGTTGGCGTGGAGAACCGGGAGTACATGATGAACCGCAGCATGTGAAGCAAGGGAAAGTGACGCTTTCGCTACTCGAAACGATGGGTGTACCCTATGTTGTACTAGATGAGAATTGGCATAATCAAGTAGCAGAGGCGCTGCAAGCAATACAATCTTGCAATGGCATATATGCGCTCATAGTGCGCCAAGGCACTTTTGATGAATACAAACTGCAAAATCATCAAACTCAAGAATGGGCACTATCGCGTGAGGAAGCAATCAAGATAGTGGTTGATAAATTGCGTGAGGACGATATAGTCGTCTCTACAACGGGTATGATTAGCCGTGAGCTCTTTGAGTACCGAGAGGCAAAGGAGCAAGGGCACGCACATGATTTTCTAACGGTAGGTTCAATGGGACATGCCTCTCAGATTGCTTTAGGCATAGCACTTCAGAAACCGAACAGGCGTGTAATTGTTTTTGATGGTGATGGTGCTATGCTGATGCATATGGGTGGAATGGCGATAATTGGTGATTATAATCCAAAGAATTTGGTACATGTTATCTTCAATAATGGTGCGCATGATTCTGTGGGAGGTCAACCTACCGTAGGTCAAAAGATAAAAGTCGAGGCGATTGCAAAAGCTGTAGGTTATGCAGATGTGGTCTCTGTAGATTCCCCAATGGCACTGATGTTTGCGATGAATCATGTGAATAATGCGGTGATGGATGGTGTGTCGCTAATCAATGTCAATGTACGTAAAGGTAACCGCAAAGATCTCGGTCGTCCGACCACAGCACCGCAACAGAATAAAGAAGCATTAATGAATGAATTAGTGAAATGACACAGCAATTATACACATATAATGAAACGCGCGGAGACGGACTAATTACAATTCTTTGTTCCAAGCTTCATGAGCAACAAGTGCAACATGTCTTTTTAGTGCGAGGCAAACACTCTTTTGTATCATGCGGAGCGCAAGAAATGATGAACAAAGTCCAAGCGTCAACGGGCGTACAATTCACTGAATTTTTAGATTTTTCTGCTAATCCTAAGGACGAAGAAGCACTGAAAGGGTTACAGATGCTCTTGGAGTCAAAACCGGATGTCATCCTGTCTATCGGTGGCGGTAGTGTTCTGGATATAGCGAAATTGGTTCGTCATTATGCGGCAGAAAAGGGGCTCTTTATCCCCTTATGGGCAATTCCTACTACATCTGGAACAGGAGCCGAGGCTACGCATTTTGCAGTGGTATATCGTGAAGGCAAGAAATGTAGCGTCGAAGCGGATGATATTTTGCCGGATGTAGTAATGTTATACCCTCCTTTTACGTACAATAATGATGCATATTTAACGGCAAGTACCGGATTTGATGCTGTAGCTCAGGCTATAGAGTCGTATTGGGCAAAAGGTGCGAATGAGGAATCGCGTTCTTATTCTGTGAAAGCTATTAACTTGCTCTGGAAACAACTCCCGCTCTTGCTTCAAAAGAACACCGAAGAATTGAGAGATGAAGTAGCGGAAGGGGCATATTGGGCTGGCAGAGCGATTAATATATCCAAGACAACCGCACCTCATGCTTTCTCATATGCGTTCACATCGTATTATGGCTATCCTCACGGACATGCCGTAGCGTTGACATTCCCGTTCTTTCTACATCTAAATGGTACTCTGGAACTCTATCGTGAATTAGGCATGTCACCGTCCGAAGCGATAAAGAATATGGAGGAGTATATAACCACCCTTGGACTTTCACTCACCCTCTTTCCTGAGGTAGATATCCATGATACATTACAAAAAGTGAATATTCAACGTTTAGAGAATAATCCAATAAATGTGACACCTGAAGTGGTCAAGGATTTAGAATTATACTTGGCGAAAAACTGATATAATTATATATGGAACAAGAAGATTTTTCAAAATACAATGGAGAAGGCACTCAACTTCGAAAAGTGCAGCACCGAATGGTAGAAATGCTTATTGAAGTAGATAAGATTTGCAGCAAGTATAATATAGAGTATTATCTTGATGCCGGTTCTTTATTAGGAGCAGTTCGTCACGGAGGATTCATACCATGGGATGATGATCTTGATATCGTTGTTCCCAGGAAAGATTTTAAAAGACTTTCAAAAGCGTTGATGAAAGAATTACCATCTTCAATGGCGTATCAGGATCGGTTTACAGATTGGAATTTCCCTTCCGTAATAGCAAAGGTACGCGATAGAAATTCATATTTTTATGAAGAAGAGTGTACGGATAGATTTAAAGAAAAGGGGATATTTATTGATATCTTTCCATCAGAAAAAGTGCCATCTATGTGGTGGAAAAGAATAGTGGACTATCCATATGGGCATTGTATTCGTGCAATACACAATTATACGGATAAGAAAGATAAATTCATCTCATATCTTATCTTCCCTTTTATATGGACACTAGTCAAGTTGACGCGATTCGTTAATATCTTTATTCCGTCTAATAAAGTAGCACTTTGCTATGGATGGAGGCCGACATATAACAGTTGCAATTTAGAAGATATATATCCCGTTAAAAGGATGAATTTTGAGGGCTTCCAAGCATGTGTTCCAAATAATCCTGATGGCGTGTTAAAAGCTTACTACGGTGACTATATGCAAATCCCGCCGGAAGAGAAACGCCATGTGCATAGTACTAAAATTGAAATCTACGACGAATAGATGAAACTCGTTTATGTGACAGATAGTAAGATTAATCCTACTGCTGGGGGAATAGCCAGAATCACTTATGTGATGGCAGAGGCTTTGCGTGCGAAATTTGGACATGACGTGTATTTTTATCATGGGGAAGAGGATTTAGTGGATTTTATCAGTGGAATAGGAAATTGTACGATTATTGTCCAGTCGCCCTGTAAATTAGCGCGGAAAGTATTTGAATGCGCATCTGCTCTGCCGTCTGCAAAAATCATCAATGTTTTTCACGGAACGCCGGGATTTGAGTTGGTTCCCTTAAAAAGAGAGATAATCCGATATCGGCTTATACACAATATTGAGCGTCAATGGACGTTCAAGCAATTTATGCTACAAATAGGAATGAGCATTCTGCCTAAGAAATGTTTTACACACCTATTGGCTAAGAAATACTCCCTTCCCTATGGTAAAGCGGATAAGATGGTTGTGCTTTCACAAGGAATAATTGACCAATATCAATCCATTGCACCTGGGTATAAAGACCATTTTGTCGTCATCCCAAATACACTGCCATTCGATCACCCGGAACTTCCTTTATCCAAAGAGAAAGAGGTGTTGGTCGTATCCCGTTTGGACGATTGGCACAAGCGCATATCGGAGATTTTGAAGATATGGGAAACTATTCAGCAAGATCTTTGTTTCGCAGAGTGGACTTTGCGAATAGTTGGAGACGGAGTTGACAAATCTTACTACGAAGAATATGTTCATAAGCATGTCGTACCTAATATAGTTTTTGAGGGGCAGCAGAATCCATTGGTATATTATCAAAAAGCAAGTGTATTTATGATGACCTCCGCTTGTGAAGGATTACCAATGACTATTTTGGAGGCGCAACAATGCGGTTGTGTTCCTCTTGTATATGATAGTTTCGCTTCGGCCAAAGATATAATTGCAAGTGGAGAGAATGGTATTTTGATTGAAAATAGAGACAAAGAGGCGTACGTTGCAGCATTGAAAAAACTGATGACTGATGAGGCGTTGCGGAAGAAAATGAGCAAAGCATGCGTGAAATCATCCGAACGTTTTTCTGTGGAGAATGTAGCCTCTCAATGGAATGAATTATTTCATCAGTTAGAGCCATGATAAAACTATCTATCATAATCCCAGTTTATAACGTAGAGCGCTATATGGAGCGCTGCCTTCAGTTTGTGGACGCACAAACGCTGCATGACATAGAGGTGATACTGGTTGATGACCATGGTCAGGATGATAGTATGTCTATTGCAAAAGAGACAATTCAACAACATACCAGAAAGGATATACACTATGTTTTTGCGCAGACCCTGACCAACAGCGGACCGGCAACGGCGCGTAATATCGGAATCCAGACAGCCAAAGGGGAGTATATTGCATTCTTGGATTCTGATGACTGGATAGAGCCGGAAATGTATGAAACTTTGTATTCGAATGCTAAGAAATATAAAGCGGATCTGAGTTGTTGCAACTTGGTACAGGATTTTGAGGACAACCGTCCTAGTAAGGTGTTAAAGAATCCTCTTGTGGAGAATGGAGATTTTAATGAAGCGGCAAAGAAGCATTTTTTAACTACATATGTTTCATGCTTTACTTCCTTTATATATCGTCGCGCATGGTTGCTGGAGAATGAAATATTTTTTACAAAAACAAAAAGTGCCGAGGATAGTAGTTTTCTGGCTTGTTGTATATTAGCAGCCGAGCGAATCGCACAGAAGAATGCGCCTTATTATCACTATGTGATACATTCGGGTAGTCTTACTCAGCGAAAAGTATGGAAAGGACGAGAGAAAAGAAAGGCTTTTGCTGCAATGATAGATTTTGCCAAACGCAAAAAACTACTGCGCACCTATTGGTTGCAGGTATTCTATGTTTACGTCAAGAAGGCCCTTATTGTACCTGTTTATGAGATGATCAGATGATATGCAAAGCCTTTTTGAGCCGCTGTATAGCATTCCACAGACCGGAATGTCTGCGTGCGAACGGATATAGCTGATGCATATAGAAGTTTTTTAATCGCCCTCGCAATGAGTGTTCATAAGACCTAACTTCCCATTGACGTTGTTGGAGTTGCTTAAGTGCCCAGTAATCTCTGGAGAAACGTTTTGCTTCTTCCTTATCTTGGTCGAAGATATGATAGAGAAAAGCCTTCACTTCCTCCTGTGCCTTCGATATTACCTGAGGGTCTTTTAGCGCCGGAGTCTCTATCATTTTTTTCCATAGCGCATCATCTTGGTCAATCTCTTTTACCCGTTCTACCACGCTTTCCCAATTCGGGAAGTCGTTACAGTTGATAAATGCCTCTTTATTAAATGTCTCTGCAATGCGTGGGTCTCCCCAATAGATGGGAATGGTTTGGGCTGCAAAAGCCTGTACTATCTTCTCTGTTGTATAGCCTGGATGAGCAGTGTTCTCAAAAGCGAGAGAGAACTTGTGTTTCTGCTGAAATGCCAACTTATCAGCTATAGGACCGCCGACATTATTGCGATAACGTCCGCCGGAGTTCACTAACTTATATTCCGATAACTTGTCCAAGAACGCGGCACGAACTTCGTTTCCGTGCGGATTGGAAACTACGAAACTACAGAAATCGGTCTTGCTCCCTAAATCGGGGTGCTCATGCTTGTGTAGCATGGGCTCGATATCTTGCGGGTAAAGAAGCCACAGCGGAAGACGCATATATCTATCGCCGAATTCCAGATACTCAAACCCGAAGGCATAGTCGCAAAGATTGAAGTCCGGTGCTTGATTTTCTCCTGTGAAGAAGATTTTTACGCAGTTATTGTATTTTAGATGCTCATTCCCGAAAACGGAATACACCAACCAATCCGGGGCATCGGAAAGTTCAATATCATAATACTGCCATAGTTGTTCCCATAATGGTGCTTTCTCAGGTCGGAAATTTGGGTAGAAATCAACAAACTTTATCCGGATGATCTTTTTCATAAGTCTTTTCTTTTAGAACGGAAATAGAGAACCAGTGTGCCGATAAGTGTCAGCAAAAATACGGCGAAGCAACTTAGGCCTAAGATATTCCCTTTGCGGATACTATCTGGAGCAAAGAACATAACAATATCATGTTCACCTGACGGAATGGCGAGCGCACGTAGCATGTAATTGACGCGATATAAATCGGCAGGCTTTCCGTCAATGGTGGCTTTCCACCCATATGGGTAATAAATCTCTGAGAAAACGGCCATCCGTTGTCCTGCTACGGAGGCATGATATTCCAGTTGCTTCGGCGAGGAGGCCTTGAGCGCAATATAGTCACCCGCTTCCGTTGGCGTGACAGCCGGTATGGCGCTATTAGCCTCATAGGTCTCGTCGTAAACAGCTTGGCGTTTCAGATCTAATTCTGTCAAGGCATCCGACTCCTCGTTGGCGGAATGGACTCCTACCAATTCATCCACCAGCCAGCAGTTACCAAAGGCTTCGTCGTTCTTATAGGGGAAGACTTGTCCGTTGCGGTCCTGAGTGATGAAATACTTGGTGTTGAGCATATTGAGGACGGGCATGTGCATCTTCGATAGGTGCTCATCGATCAGGTCCTGATAGCGGCGCAACTTAGCGGCAGAATAGCCTCCGATGGATTTCAGGTAGTACGACGTGCGCGCATCGTTGAACGTGTTGACAGTCAGATTCATAACGCGGTAATAGGTCTTATCGTTCTGCAGAAGCTCTTTCTCATAAGGTAGCATGTTGAAAACCTTATCGCGTTCCTTGACCGAAACGAAATGGCTGTCGTTGCAGTAACGTTTATCTACGGGCCAGAGGTCGGCTACGATAAGAGACGTGAGTGCTATGCCGAGCCATTGGGTCTTGAAAGGTTTGCGAATATAGAAGAACAAAAGACCGAAACCGAGGGCTATGAAGGCGAATGAACGCCACGCATCGGAAATCATCATGGCGGCACGCTGGTCAATAATCATACGGTAGATATCGTCGCCGACCTGCGCTTTCCATTGCTTGTCGAAGGACGAAGTGAAGTCAATCATAGACCCTCCGAAAAGCGCCATGACGAGGCAGATTCCGGCGGTAATACTTGCCGAGATATAGAGTGCAGGAAGGAAACGACGGCGGTCTTCGGATTCGGCTATCTCTTTTATGGCGAGGAATCCAAGAAGCGGTACCGTAATTTCCGCCACAATAAGAATACTCTCTACTGCGCGGAACTTATTGTACATCGGGAAATAGTTGAAGAACAACTCTGTTAGCCACATCATATTCTTTCCCCAACTCAAAAATAGCGAGAACAGTGTGGCAACCAACAAAGCCCATTTATACGGTCCGGGAACGATCAATAGACCCAGGAGGAATAGGAAACAGACGATGGCTCCGAGATATACAGGACCGCTTGTGAAGGCCTTCTCGCCCCAATAGGTGGGGGCTCCCTGACAAAATTGTTTGGCGGAACTTCTAGGGACGCGTGCCTGAACAAGATCCTTGTACAAACGCGAGTCGGTACCGATGTTATATCCGCTTGCACCACCCATGAAATTCGGAATCAGAAAGGTCATTGTTTCCGCTTTGCCGTAACTCCAGGCAGTGGCGTAGTCCAAATCCAAGCCTTTGGTCTTATTAGTATCATCACTCTCCTTTGCCAAATCGGAATGACCACCGCGCATGGTCTCTGCGGCATATTCCTGATTGGAGAAGATACTTCCACTTCCCATACCCATACCTATTCCGAATGAGGCAAAGAAGATAGCTGTTGCAATCGCAAAATGTTTCCATTCTTTGTTACGCACGGCTATAGCTACTTCTGCGAAAAAAAGTACACCTATCAGCATGCATACGTAGTAACTCATTTGGGGATGTTGGAAAAAACCGATATAGGTAAAGAACATGATCATCAGTGCTCCCCATGTATAATTCTTCCGGTATATCAATATCATACCGATAAGTACAAGGGTCATCCATGTGATGGAAAAGGCCTTACCATTATGCGAGGCGGTGACGATGACAAAGAAATAGCTTGACATAGCCATCGCAAAGGCACCTGCCATACTCAGCCAGTTTTCAATCTTGAAGGTGCGCAATAACAGGTAAAAAGCGATGAGAAGATACAGAAAGAGAAAGAAAACATTTCTGTTTCCGGCTTTCAGTACCCAGCGAATAGGATTCAGTATCTTATCTACGGCAAAACCACCGTTTGCTCCTATTTGATAGTTAGGCATACCGGAGAACATACTACCACTCCAGAAACTATAGTCACCTGTTTCTTCATGGAATTGATATGACTCTTGGCAGGCGGCACGACCATTGATGTAGTCGCCGGCATAAATGACTTTCCCCTCTAATGCAGGGAAGAAATAAATAGCAGAAGCGATGATGAAAATACCAACAATCGCCAATTCCGGCGCAATTTTTTTCCAATTTATGTTCATCTTATATCTTATTTAATCATTTTTCGTATTTCACATAATTCTTCTTTTACGCGCAGCAGAATCTCCAATGCCGATTGGCGTTCATCGGAGTGCTTGGCATTATTGCGTAGTTCCCGGCGAATGGCTTCTATCCGTGTGATATGCAGTTCGTCCCGGATATACTTGATCCGCTTGATTACCTCCTGATCGCCCCGTGTGTAATAGCGGTTCCCATGTCCGTCTTTCCGAGGGTTCAGCTCCTCAAACTCCTTCTCCCAATACCGCAAAGTAGAAGCCGGTACACCGGTTTCCTTCTCTGTCTCCCGCAAGGAGTAATATTCTTTCTCAATATCAGCCATTATTTGCAGATCTTCAGTTTCTTTCCCGCGCGGATAGCATCGCTTTTCAGTCCGTTCCATTGTTTGATTTGCTTGACTGTACAATGGAATTTCTTGGCGATTGTACTTAGGCTGTCGCCTTTTTTGATGGTATAATACGTTACCCCGTTGACCCTGTATGCACCGGTAACAGAAGTTACTTTTGCCAAATCGATTTCCGTGCGGCGGTTATTAATCAGGCTATCGGCTTTATAGGATAAGATCGAATCCTCTTGAGCGATATACAGTCCCATTTTCTCTGATGGCAGGCACAATGAATATGCGTTTCCTCCCGGAAGAATATCCCGTGAATATTGAGGATTAAGCCTTCGTAATTCATCCATTGCCACGCCTAAGTTCTCGCTCACTTGTTGAAGATGCAGCCGTCGGGTGGTGCATATAGTATCGGTTATCATTGTCTTCTCCAACGGAGCCTTGCATATTCCGTGTTCCTGACCATAGTTCATGGCGTAGTTAGCAGCTATGAAGATAGGTACATAATTTCTGGTCTCCCGTGGCAGGAAAGGATATATTGACCAAAAATCCCGTTTCCCGCCTGCACGGCGGATGGCTTTGTTGACATTTCCGCTTCCGCAGTTGTAAGCGGCAATCACCAGGTTCCAATCGCGATAGATAGCGTACATGTTGCTTAGAAAACGACATGCCGCCTCTGTAGATTTGAATACATCCATTCGTTCATCCACCAGCGAGTTTACCTCCAGCCCGTATAATTTGGCGGTAGCAGGCATAAACTGCCATAATCCGGCTGCGCCGGCATGAGACCGCGCCATCGGGTTGAGGGCGGATTCAATGATTGGTACGCATCGTAGTTCGTACGGTAGGTTGTATTTGCCTAATGCTTCCTCAAAGATGGGGAAATAATATTCGCTCATCCGCATCAGTCGAGCCACCTGTTTGGGGCTGCGTTTGACATACCGCAAGATAAATCCTCTCACCCGCTCGTTGTAGGGTAATTCAATGACGCACGGCAATGCTTGCAGACGTGCTTTATAGACGGAGTCGGGGAGAGTGGTGGTGTCATGCACTGCTATGCAATCGGTGGTGTCCAGCCATCGCAGGCTCCAATCCAGGGCCCGTAGTTCGATGTCGCTCAGTACGCTGTCGCTCCAGCGGGTATAATAAGGCGGCAGCGGCGCAACAGTGTCTTCTGTTATACTGTCTGCTTCCTGCAGGGGAATCAGTTCCAATGACTCAACGGACAGGGTATCTGTGCTGATGCTATCCGTAATGATGCTGTCGTTTGCAGCTGTTATTTGTGCGTTGGCACCGCTAAGGGCGCAAAGCATACTTGCTATCAAAAAAATCTTCTTCAAAACTGTATTGCTACTTTTAATTCAGCACTCTTTTGGTGCTGTAAATCATAATAAATCTGTGGCTCGATGTTCAACGTTAAATCAGGAGAGATGTCGTAGTCAAACAATTGCGCATCCACGTATGCGTCAATCAGGCTCAGAGCATATACCACTACGGTAGCTATGATCGAATAATCGCGGTACCGGTGATAGGTGTTTTGCCTGTTTTTAAGTGTATTCATCCAAGTGCCTGCACCTCCTACGCGGGATAAGGTATATCCCTCCGGCAGTACGGCAATATAACTCTTGCTTGGATCTTCCGTTACGGTCCCTGCCTGGTTGTCATTATACAGGTCGATGTATGCGGTCTTATAACCGCTATACCGGTTCTGCATCATACTGATGGCATATCCACATCCCATGAAAGCGCCATATACAATCGGCAGTTTCCAATAGGATTTATTGTATATCTGTCCAGCACCGGGCACAATAGCTCCTAACCATACCGCCTTAATGGCATCCGGTTTCTTGGTTAGATCTACGTAATAGCGGTATTCCTCATCCGTAGCCGTGGTATCCGGCCGATGGTAGATACTGTCTTGCTGGGAATAAGCTATCAGCGGAAGTAACAGAAATAATATGACGGCATGAAATCTCAAACTAACTTTTCGGCTATTCGCGTCAACTCCTCTTCATTGGCATAGGAAATGACTACTTTCCCGTTTGCTACTTTTACCTTGGTTCCTAAAGCGATACTCAGCTCTTTCTCTAAGGTACCATATGGATTCTCGCTTTTGTCTTTGGGCTTTTTGCTGTCTGTCTTGTCCTGTTGAGCCAGTACCTCAACCCGGCGAACGGAAAGTCCTTCCCGTAGGATACGCTGGTATAGCGCTAACTGACGTTCAGCGGAGGGTGTGGCAAGGATAGCACGCGCATGTCCCATGTCGATCTTTTTTTCTTTAATTCCTACCTGGATCTCTGCGGGCAATTTGAGCAGACGGAGATAGTTGGCTACGGTAGCGCGTTTTTTGCCTACTCGTTCTGCCATCCGTTCTTGCGTCAGGTTATAATCATCCATCAGCCGTTGGTATGCCAATGCTATCTCGATAGCATCCAGATCCTCCCGTTGGATATTCTCTACCAGCGCCCATTCCATCACTTGCTCGTCCTTCGCGGTACGGATATATGCAGGAATACGCTCCAATCCGGCTATTTTGCTGGCTCGGAAACGCCGCTCACCGGCAATAATCATATACGTCCCGTCTCCATTGTCCCGCAGCGTGATAGGAGAAATAACTCCGTGCTCGCGGATGGAGTCCGCTAACTCTTGCAGCGCTTCTTCATCAAATGTACGACGTGGCTGATCGGGGTTGGCTATAATGGCGCTTAACTCAATTTCTGAAATCGAACTTCCGCCATTGGTATCTACGTGTGAGGTGTCTATCAGGGCGTCTAATCCTCGCCCCAGTCCTGTAATTTTCTTCATAGGATATTATGTATCTTCATTTCTCTTATTTATTCCGTGCTATTACTTCTTTCGCCAGCGCGATATAGTTCTTGGCTCCCTTTGAGCTCGGGTCGTATTCCAATACCGACACTCCGTGAGAAGGAGCTTCGCTCAGGCGCACATTACGCGCAATGACGGTGTTGAATACCAGATCGCCGAAATGCCGTTTGACCTCTTCGTATACCTGGTTGCTCAATCTCAGACGGTTGTCAAACATCGTCAGCAAGAATCCCTCGATCTTCAGCGCAGGATTCAATTTCGACTTGATAATCTTGATTGTATTGAGCAGTTTGGCAATACCTTCCAGAGCAAAGAACTCGCATTGTACCGGAATAATCACACTGTCGCTGGCGGTCAGGGCATTGACGGTTATCAAACCCAATGACGGACTGCAGTCAATCAAGATGTAGTCATATTCATCGCGCACTTGCGCAATCACGTTCTTCAGTAATTGCTCCCGGTGTTCCATATTCAGCATCTCTATCTCGGCGCCTACCAGGTCGATATGGCTCGGAATAAGGCTCAAGTTAGCGGTGCTTGTAGCAACAACTGCGCTATGCGGATCTACGCCGTTCACCAGACATTCATAGATAGTGTTGTTCAGTTCGCGGATTTCTACGCCCAGACCGGAGGATGTGTTTGCTTGCGGGTCTGCATCAATCAGCAACACCCGTTTGCCTTGTTTAGCCAAAGCAGCGGCTAAGTTGATAGAGGTCGTTGTCTTGCCTACGCCTCCTTTTTGGTTCGCTAAAGAAATAATTTTACTCATATCTGTTGTACTATTGTTTCTGCATCTATATTCCGGCAGGCAAAATTGCCATACCGGCAATGGTTTGTGCCGTGACAGGTACAGGGCCTGCACCTTAACTCATGGCGTTGTATGATGTCTTCCGGCCGTTGTTTCCATCCCTGAAAGCCGATCATCGGGTGCGTAGCGCACCAGACGCTGACGGCTCGTAGTCCCACCAATCCGGAAAGATGCTGATTGGCGCTGTCCATACATATCATAACGTCCAGCTGCCGCATCAGTTCCAACTCTTCTTTCAGTTTCAATTGTCCCGCAACACTTTCTGTGCGGGGAAAGACACTCGCCCATTGACGGAGCATCTCGCATTCGATCTGTCCAGCCCCGAACAGGAAAACATGCGTGTCCGGGTCTTTCGTCAATAACTCAATAACATCTTTTGTCACCCGGTAAGGCAGCATGTTTGATTTCGATTTGGCGAACGGCGCCAGTCCTATCCATCGGCCTTCTTTGACCCCGAACCTCTCAGTTATCGTTTGCGCAGCAGTTCCGTTGACCGGCAGGCTCTCAAACGCATCATTAGTTTCCAAGCCCGCACGGCTGAAAGCGTCCCGGTAGCGGTCGAACTCGGAGGGCAACTGTCTTTTGCCGATCCCCCAGACCGTAATCAGATGTTTCTGAAACCTGCCATAACGTACGCTGGTCACGCGTTTCCCGCTCAACCTCATTAGTCCGCGCAATACGCGCGTACGAGGGACGTCCTGCAGGTCTATGACCGCATCAATCTTATCCCGCCATGTGCGCCATAAGGCGAACACGCCTTTCCAGTCCAGGTGGTTATCCACCTCCAGATAGGACACATTCGGCATGCTGGCGAACATAGAAGCCAGATCTTTCTTGGCGGCGAAGATAAAACGATCATTCGGATAGCGCTTGCTGAGCGAGGCAATCACAGGAACTGTCATTGCCACGTTACCCAGAGTAGCCAAACGAACAATCAGATAGGTCATGTCATTTACGATTTGGTCATTTACAATTTGGTCATTTGTGATTTACAAATGTATTGCGTCAAACCAGTCTTGGTCGGTCGGGAAGGCTTTCTCCCCGTCGCTCCATTCGCTCCAGCAAGCGCCGAAGAAATACGTCAGCGTGTCGCCTAATTGGTACGGTTGTACGCTGAACAAGGTGTTGTCTTTGATGTCCTGCCATCCGCCATGAGGCGTTACAACGGCGAGATAGCTGCGGCCTTGGCTTGTTGAACCGTTGTATTCGTAGTTCATCTTGGCTGCCGTCTTGTCGCTCAGCGCGTCTTCTGCGTACGCGGCAATACCGCAATGGTCGCAGGTATAGACATTCTCCACGCTGTCATGCAAATAGATACCGCCGCCAGCCCATAACTCTTCTTTGCATTCGCCGCGCAGCACTACCTCCGCCTTATTCAGTATTTTACCCGCTTCGGCGGTAATAATAATAGTCTCCTGCAGTATGTTGCCGTTCACCTCCAGACTGTCGTATTCAAGCCGGAAAACCAACTTGTCATTTGTCTGTTCCAAAATCTCCCACCGGTCGTACGGTCCGCCTACAAACAGATTAAAATCCTCCGCAGAACCATCCGTCTCTCCTTCTGCATGAGGTGTGCTTGCCAGAACCACCAAACCTCCGGCACCGCAGGTATGACCTACTTTGTAGCAGTCCAGACCTTTGCCGTAGTTGATATGGTAGGGCAGTCCTAACACATGCTCGCGGTAGTAGAAACTGTCCACAATCAGTTCCGGAGAAGCTTTCAGCCATAGATCCACGCCGTTACTCGGATTCTCGGGTCGAAGAGCAGGTCCATACATGCGGAATGCCGCATATTCGTTCTCCCATGCGAAATCATCCTTCCGTTCCGGCACATACCGCCCGAACACTTTCGGCTGAATAGTCTCTTTCTGGCAAGAAGCCAGCGTAAACACCGCGCAAAGTATAAATAAAAATTTCTTCATAACTATCCTTTTCTCCTCCCCTTCATGGGGAAGTCGGGTGGGGCTTTTATTTCGGTTGTTTTCCTATATATGCCAATATTCCTCCGTCCACATAAATAATCTGTCCGTTTACTGCATCCGAAGCGTGCGAAGCAAGGAACACAGCTGTTCCGCCTAACTCATCCGGCTCAAGCCAACGTCCGGCAGGAGTCTTGGCGCATATGAAACTGTCGAACGGATGTTTGCTTCCGTCTGGCTGCGGCTCACGCAGTGGAGCGGTCTGCGGAGTAGCGATATAACCCGGACCAAGACCGTTGCATTGGATGTTGTACCCGCCGTATTCCGAACAGATGTTCTTTGTCAGCATCTTCAGTCCGCCTTTGGCGGCAGCATAAGCGCTCACGGTCTCACGGCCTAACTCACTCATCATCGAGCAGATATTGATGATCTTTCCTTCGCGACGCTCCATCATCTCCGGCAGAACCGCTGCAGAAACGATGTAAGGTGCAACAAGGTCAATGTCGATCACTTGCTGGAACTCCTCGCGTTTCATCTCGTGCATCGGTATGCGTTTGATGATGCCGGCGTTGTTGACCAGAATATCAATCTGTCCCACTTCTTTGTGAATCCGCTCTACCAAAGCCTTTACGGCGTTCTCGTCCGTCACGTCGCATACATAGCCTTTGACGTTCTCAATGCCGACTGCCTTGTAGTCCTCGATAGCTTTCTGCACGCCCTCTTCATGACGCGCGTTAAAAATAATGGTTTTTGCACCAGCCTGTGCAAACGCTTTCGCTATCGCGAAACCTATTCCGTAGCAAGCACCGGTTACCCAGGCGTTCTTGCCTTCCAAACTGAATAAATTCTTCATATCTGCTGTTATTTCAAGTCCGTGATTTTGCTGAAGTCCTGGTCTCCGTAGTCCAGATTCTCACCTCCCATACCCCATATAAAGGTGTAGTTGTGCGTTGCCGCCGCGCTGTGAATCGACCATTCGGGACTCAATACGGCCTGGTTGCCTTTCATCCAGATATGGCGTGTCTCTTCCACTTCGCCCATGAAATGGCAAACGGCTTGCTCTTCGGGCACTTCGAAATAGAAATACGCCTCCATGCGGCGGCTGTGAACGTGTGCCGGCATCGTGTTCCAGACGCTGCCCGGTGCCAGTTCGGTCATACCCATCTGCAGTTGGCAGGTAGGCAGCACTTGGTTCACCAGCATCTTGTTGATGTCGCGCTCGTTGCTCATTTCCAGACTTCCCATATGCGCTACAACAGCATCGGCTTTCGTCACTTTCTTGTTCGGATAAGCGCAATGAGCGGTGGTGGAGTTGAAATAGAAGAGAGCAGGGTGGTTTGCGTCCAGACTCTCGAACTTCACCTCGCGGTCTCCGCGTCCCAGATAGAGTGCCTCTTTGTAGTCCAGTTCAAACACCTCGTCTCCTGCAATAACGCGCCCTTTGCCGCCTACGTTGAAGATCCCCATCTCGCGGCGGGTGAGGAAGAAAGGAGCTTTCAGCGGGTCAATAGCCTCTAATAACAAGGTCTCGCCGACAGGCATTGCACCGCCAACGATCATGCGGTCGTACATCGAATAGACCATGTTCACTTCGTTCTTCACAAACACGTTCTCGATCAAGAAATCCTTACGCAGACGAGTCGTGTCATAACTCTTGGCGTCAATAGGGTTTGACGCGTACCGTACTTCATAATTTGTTTTCATATATTAGTGTATTTGATATTCTTGTTCCAATTCACGTTGCCGTTTCTCCGCCTCTTTTTGTCTCCGCTCCTGTTCCTTCTTGGCTTTCGCCTTGGCGCGTTCGGCAGCCGTCATCTTTTTCACCGGCATCACCCATCCGAGATTGATACTCAGATCCATCGGGTTAGCCATGCTGTGTTTGTCTGTGACCGTGGTGCCGAGAACACCGCCTAACGAGAAATCATACCGTATCTCCAGATGGTAAGTGCCGGCTTTCTTGGTGCGGAAGAGTAGTCCTGTGCCGGCTGCCAGTCCCCAGTCAAAAGGATGTGTGATGGTGCTGCTCTCGTCCTTGACGCAATAGCCGATCTGGGGCCCCAGATTAAAGAACCACCGGCATACCGGACCGCCGAAATTCAGGTGCATCAGAATCGGTAGTTCGACATAATGCAGGCTATGCGCATTGCCGGACTGCACCCATCCGCGGTGTTCGTAGTTCAGCTCCATCTGGAAATGGCAGTATTTGTGCCCGGCATAGCGGAAAACGAACCCTCCGTTGCCGCCTAATACGCATGCTTTGGTGATCGGGGTCATGCCGCTCTCGGCTGGCATGAAAAATACCGTGCTTGCCGTCACACCGCCGTGCGCACCCAGATAGAACTCCGGCTGCCTCAGTCGCGGCTGGGCGCACACCATTTCAATGCACATCGCGCCCACCACCAATGCTATGATCCGCTCAACTCTCAACTCTCAATTCTCAATTCTCAATTCTCAATTCTCAATTACTTTCACGCATTCGTTTTGGAATCCGCCGTTGCCTACCTGGCTCCAACGGATATGGGATTGCATGCCGGAAATCTCTTTCTCGCCATGCAGCCATCCTACCAGGGCTTTCATCAGATCATACCCCAGAATGTCGTATCGCGGCGATTCGCTCACATGTTCGTTCTTGAAGAACTCAGCCCATACGGCGTCGTACACTTCGTGTTCGCCTTCTATCGCAAACATAGAGGTATATACTTGCGGCAGAGCGATATGCTCTTTCTGCCAGCTATACTGGCTCATTATCCGGATGCGGAAGCCTGCCTCTTGCAGTTTCGCGAGATGCGGAAGCAGCATGCGCACATGTTGGTACCGGTCGCTATGCAGGATAATGATGTTCTCAGCAAGACTGTCCATGGCGTAGAACGCACTGTCGTTCATCAAATCCCGCAAGGGCAGAGCGCTGTAGTTCAGTCCGTTTCTCTTCATCTGTTTGCGCAGCGTGCGGATTGAGGATGCGAGATCCGACTCACGCACCTCAACGGCTACGAAATGGCAGTTCTCCTGTTTGCTGAACCAAGTGCAGAGACTGTCTGCTTCCTGGGTGTCTGTCGAGTTGAACTGCATCACTTGGGAATAATGCGCCAGATCCATCTCGTCGCTGAACGGTAGCAGCAGAGGTACTTTGTGCAACTCGCACCATTCGGCTACACGTTCTATCTGAATAGGATAGACAAGCCCCAATATTCCTTGTACGCTATCCAGGATAGTGCTGTCGCATAGTTCTTTAACCTTGCGCTCGCTCCGCTCGGTGTCATATACGCGCAGGCGGTAAAGCGTGCTGTCATTCTGCATGTCCCGGAGTGCTAATAATGCACCCTGATAAAACTCCATCATCCGTTCTGCGTTCCCGCTCCGTTTGGTCTGCTGGCTCTCAAAAGGCAGCATCAGAGCCAACTCCACCACGTGGCGTGTGTCCGCGATAGTATCTACCGCCACGCTGTCTATTCTGACGCTGTCCGCTTCCATGCTATTCGCCTTGACGCTGTCTGCCTGGACAGAATCTGCTACCTCATTAACCTCCGCCTTCGGCTCTTCATTCAGCACCTTTGGTGCATCATTAACCACCTTCGGTGCATCATTAACCGCCGCTTTCGGCTCCACTTTCCTTCCTGTCGGGATCAGCAGGATCTCAGCGTAATGCAGACCGCGTTCCCTCAACTGCGGGTTGAGACGGATGATCTCGCTCTGCGATACATTGAAATTGATACCTACGCGATACAATCCGATACTTTTCTCCACTTGGTAGCGGTACACCTCCTCGCCGTTCACGGTGTCCAGCGGATAGTTCAATAACTCTTCTGCCGTCGCAGGAAATACCAGCGAGGCGAGAATAAGCATCATTAATTTTCCTCTTTTACCTATCATACTTCTTTCAACTTTCAACTTTCAACTATTTCTCGTATTTTCTCTTGCGTATCACAAATACTATGCCGCCAATAATCGCCAGGATAGCCACCGGCAGGATCGTACTGACGGCTTGTACTTGTGCCCGTTGGTCATGGGCTCTTTTGTCATTTAGGAGCCTCAACGCCACACTTTTCTCGCGGAGCAAAATAAGTCCTTCGCTGTCAGTCAGCCATAATAATGCATTTGCCGCAAAATCCCGGTTGCTGAACTGCATGCCGCTGTACCGGTCATATCCCATCGGCAAAGCCTGGTTTTTCTGTATTTCGTTCAGCAGTACGCTGCTGCTGCCGATCACGATCTGGCGTGTCTTACGGCTCGTCTTGAGGATCGGTTCGTCGGTCTCAATACCTTCCGGCACCATCCGGTGGGCAAAAGCGCTGTTGAATACTCCTTCCATGGATACCGCCACCGGCACGTACTGGTATTGGAAAGCGTTCATGTCGGGGTTCAGATCATTCAGATCCACTTCGCCCGGAGTGGCAGTCACACGGCTGGCAGTGCTGGTGGCAAGCAGTACCCGTTTCTCTATTCCGTCCTCGCCGCCCACTGCGTCAACAGGACTGACAAAAGTGCTCATCACTTGTCCCATGTTCTTTGTGACCGGACTTCCCTGGCTGGTGAGCAGCAGCGGCGCGTAGGTCCATGGCATCGGCTGTAAGTTCGGTTGCGCAGGATCGCTGCTGACATTCACGGGGATAGGCAGACACTGGATGTCTTGTACCAGAGCGGGGTTGACTCTTACACCGTAGCGGAAGAGCATGTCTGTCAATCCGACCTCCAAAGGCAGGATAGGGGTGAAGCCGTCGCTCTGCAGTACCTGTTCGCTGAACCGTACGCCGTTAACCGCCCACAGCACCGCTCCGCCGCGCATGAGATATTGGTCAATGATAAACCGTTCCTGCTCGCTGAAAGGCGTTTGCGGATCAATGATGAGGATCGCTTTGTAGCCGTCTAAGATATGAATGTCAATCGGTCTTTGAGCGACTTCGTCGCGGTCTTTCGACTTTTGACTTTCGACTAAACTTCCCCGATCCACTTGGAAATACTTGCTCAGCGCGCTCATCAGATCGTAGGTGTGCGCTTCGTCCGGTTCGCCGTGTCCTTCCAGTATCGCCACCCGCGGAGTCTCTTTCTGTTGCAGCAGGTGTAGCGCCTCCATGAAGGCGAACTCCAACTGCTCGATGCTGGCGTTCAGGTTCTCCTCGCCGCTCAGTCCCCGCGTGTTCTTCAGCAGCGTCACCACAGCCCGCTTGCCCTTGTATTGCATGATAGCATACGGATAAACGGTTGTCTGTGCGGTCTTGCCGTTCTGTTCCCGCTCGTGAATCACAATCGGACGCAGGCCTAACGAATCTGCGATGTCCTTTGTTAATTGTGAATTGTGAATTGTGAATTGCCCGAAGACATTCATTTCTTCAATCGTCTCTTCGGTGGCTTTCTTCAGCCTTCGGAATCCGGCATTCAGGTCGCCCTCCAGCAGCAGTGTCACTTCGATCGGCTCATCGGTCTGGCGTAACAGGCTCTTGCTGGCTTCGCTCAGGCTATAGTGCTTGTCGTCGGTCATGTCCCAACGGACAGGACGCACTTGCAGAGCCCCGTATAGACAGAGGAACAACCCGACGATAAATATGTAGAGCGCGTACTTTCGCATACCGGTCTTTTGTCTTTCAGCAGGCATTGCCTGCGGTCTTTGTTCTTTGAGCGAAGCGGTCTATTTCTTCACCTTTTCCCAGACTTCCGGGTTGACCTTCACTTCGTATTTCTCGCGCAGTTTCTTAACCCATTCTGCTTCCAGATAGTCCTGGTAGTCGGTGGTCACTTTGCCTTTCTCGTCGTTCCATGCTTCAGGTGCTTTCAGTTTCTTGCCCACGCATTCTACGATCGGCAGTTCCTCGTTCGGGGTGAAGGCGGCTTTCTTGTCCTTGAATCCGTATTTGTCTACAGCGCCGTTCTTGCCTTGCTCCCAAAGGCCGTGTTGCACTTTCACGTATGTCACGCTGTCGCAGTTGACGCGGCGCGCAATATAACTCTGGATAGAGTCGGCGTCTGCGCTCTTGATAATGGCTTTGGCGGCTTTGAGGCTGGATTTGTTTTTCGCCTGGATCAGGTAGCCTTTCCATTTCGGGGCTGCCCAGGTGTATTTTTTCTTGTTGGCTTTGAAGAACTGCTCCAATCCTGCGGTGTCTTTGGCGGCTTTGTCCCATACCTCGCGCAGCGAGACTTCGAAGAGCAGGATTCCGTCGTGGTATTCCTGTACCAGATGGCGCAACTCGGGATATTTCTCCTCCAGATGTTCGTCAGCGTAGGCTTTTACCTCTGCGTCGCTCATCTCTGCCGGCAGGTTGTATTCGGCGCGGGTCTTACGGATAAAGGCTTTGTCGGCTTCCTGTGCGCGTTCGTCACGGAGCACCTGACGCTGGATCTGTGCGCGCATCGAGTCCAAGGGCTGAATGCCGCGTTCCGCCTCTTTGTAGAGGATATGCCATCCGTATTGCGAACGGACAGGCGCGCTGATCTCACCGGCTTTCATGCTGAAAGCGGCATCCTCGAACGGCTTCACCATCATACCCTTGCCGAACCATCCTAACTCACCGCCGCGGGCACTGCTGCCGCGGTCGTCGCTCTCGCGTTTGGCCACCTCGGCAAAAATCTCCTTGGTACTTTGTACATTGTCCTTTTGTGCCTTGGCAAGCTCGCTGGCGATGCTGTCTATCTGCGCTTTCTTGATCGCGTCCAGACTGTCTGCAGGAACCATCTTCATGATATGGCTGGCTTTCACCTCCAGGTGATCACGCTCTTCTTCTACCTTCACGATATGAAAACCGTACTGCGTGCGGAAGACCTTGCTGATGTCGCCTACCGGCGTGTTATAGACTGCCTCTTCCAGCGGATAGACATAACGGAACGGAGTGATCCATCCTAACTCGCCGCCTGTCTCCTGTACGCTCGGATCGGTGCTCAACTCGCGCGCTACGGCGTCAAAAGCCTCTACCGGCTGGCGTTTCTCCACGTTCTTCCATCTTCCTTTCACCTTCTTCCTTTCAACTTTCATTTTCCCTACCGTCACGCGCTCGTAGGCTTCGTTGATCTTAGCCAGAGCCTCTGCTGTCTGTGCGCTGTCGGCGCTCATGGGGCACTGGATAGCGATATGCGCTGCACGGCGGTCCTTGGACATATGGCGCCAGCTCAACTCAATCAGGCTGTCCATCGCTGCTTCGTCCTGAAGGTATTTCGGCGTGGCTTGGGCGCGGTAACCTTTCAGCTCTTTCTTGAAACTCGCAGTCGTGTCAATCCCTTGGGACTCTGCTTCCGTCACTTTGAGTTTGAAATTGATGAACATGTCCAGATACTCGTCCATCGTCTTGGGATCTACAGCGCCTGCCTGGTTGTTTTTCTCATAGATGTACAAGAACTCCTCAGCACTCACTGCCTTGCCGTTGATGGTCATGAGGGTCTCGTTCTGCGCTGTTGCCGTCAGGCTCATCAGTGCCGCAGCAACAAATAAAAAGGTCTTTTTCATATGCTTAATTGTGAATTCTGAATTGTGCATTTTGAATTGTGAATTGTGAATTATGAATTCTTCACGTATTTCTTGTAACTGTCTTCAAATATTTTCGTTGCGAAAGGAATAGAACCTAACAGTTCGCCTCCGGAGGCGTTCATATGTCCTCCGCCGTGGAATACTTCTTGCGCCCAGATGTTAACCGGTCGGTCGCCTTGGGAACGGAGCGAGATACGTATCCGTGACTTGGGTGTTCCGGGTTTGGCGCGCTCTTCACGCATCATCACCGAGTAATGGACATCGGCTATCTGCAGCGGCATGTTCACGATTCCTTCGCAGTCGCCGTTCCGGTAATGGAACTGGTCCAACTCGTCCGCCGTCAGGGTAATGAGAGCCAGGTGGTACTCGGGATAGATACGCATCTTGCGGTATAGCGCATAGCCGGTCAGACGCATGCGGTCGGACGAGAACTGGTTAAAGACAGCGTTGTATATCTCGTCTTTCTGCACGCCCGCGCGTAAAAGAGAAGCAATGATATCGTATAGTTCTGCGTTGGTCGAGTTGTAGCTGAAATTCCCCGTGTCCGTCATCAGACCCGTGTAGATACAGGTCGCAATCTCTGCTTTCAGCGCAAGCGGTCTTTCAGCGTTAGCGGTCTTACAGTCACTTTGTGACGGTCTTTCAGCGCAGCGGTCAGCAGCTTTAGCTGCTATTAACTTATATACGATCTCGCAAGCCGAACTCGCTCCGGAGTCCACATACTTTTCGGTGTACCACTCCTTGGGGCTTTGAGCGACTCCGTCGCGGTCTTTCGACTTTTGACTTTCTACTAATATATGGTGGTCGATCAGCACTTTCGGAGCACGGTTGGCTAACATCTTCTCACCCATCGGACCGATGCGTTTCGGATCGTTGAAATCGGTGCAGAGGAACAAATCCGCTTCTGCAATCAGTCTATTGCATGCTTCCGCTTCTTTCTCGTATATCTTCACCTGATCCGCACCGGGCAACCAGCCTAAGAAATCCGGAAAAGCATTCGGCACTATCACCGTCACTTCTCCTACAGCAGGCTCAGCCTGCGGTCTGTCAGCATCAGCGGTCTGTACTCTGTCAGCGAAGCGGTCCTTGCAATAATGCCACAACGCCAGGGAGGAACCCATGGCATCGCCGTCCGGGGCCATGTGGGTGAAGATCACGATATGGTGTGATTTTTCTATAAATTCCTTCATTTTGCTCATTTTCCTAATTTATTTCGCATATGTGTGCATGTATGCGCACAAAATCCGCTACAAAGGTACTAAAAAAATCCAATATACGCAAATAAAAACGCAAAATTTCATTTTCTTTGCATTTTTTTTCAAAAAAATTTGGTCAGTTCAGAAAAAAGCAGTACCTTTGCACCCGCTTTCGAAAAGTGAGCTATCCGTAGGGTCCCTCGGGACGTAAACCAGCGGAGCGTTTGCGGACCGAACGCGATGCTCAATGGTGTAATGGTAGCACTACAGATTCTGGTTCTGTCTGTCTGGGTTCGAGTCCTGGTTGAGCAACAAATGGAGACTGTTGATGAAAATCGCAGTCTCTTTTTTGTTGTCTCAATCTATGGACGAGAACCCACCGTCATTCCGGGGCCCCCGATGTAACTCGTAGAGTTGCAGTGGGGAGAGCGCAGAGCAAGGCGAGTTTCCATTGAGCAGCTCTGCTGCGAGTCGTAACGAGCCTTAGCTTAAGCGGGAGTCCTGGTTGAGCAATAAAAACGGCAGCCATTCCGGCTACCGTTTTTTGGTTGAGTGCGGCTTCGCCGCGCTAAACCGCGCCCTTGGCGCGCTACAGATACAGTACGGATGCAGCACCGGCAGTACCGATTATGGAGATGATCGGCAGGCTCACGCCGAAGGTCACTCCTACGTTTCCGCTACCATAGATACAACCGATATTGAAGCTCCATAATCCCCAGTAGGGCAGATTATGTCCGAACGCGAACTTCAGGCTGGTATGTGCCATGAAACCGTTCCGGTCAAACTGTCCGTAGCCGAAGCCCTGATAGAGTTGGAAATCAAAGGGTATATAGTCCGGCGTGAGACGGAAAACAGGTCCTATCATGACATCCCATCCTCCTTCGAAACCAATCATAAAATCCGTTCCGATACCTAAATGACCGGGGATATAGTTTAGTTGTGCACCCATCATCCATTGACTGGAGCGGAACTCGTGTCCTGCCTGGATCTCGGTATAGATACGCGGGAAATCATCCTCCAGTGCCATAGCCGCTAAGGTGAGTGCCCGGATAGGCATCAGACTGACGGATGCGGTAGGTATATACCGTCCGTCGTAGTATCTCGCGCCCAGAGAGAAAGACCACCAACCGAATTTATGGTCTTTGTACCCTTCTTTGAATCCGAATCGGAGAGCCGCATCAGCCACCCATGTAATATGCTTATCCGTAAATCGGTACATGGCACCTCCTCCGAGTGCCAGTTGCAGGCTGAGGGGGCAGTCAAAACTGGTGAGCCGGAAGGTGGGACCTATGGTCGCGGATAGTTCCTGATTGGTGATACCGTATAGGGCTGTCACGTCCAGACCGAAGCGTTTAGGGATCCATCCGTATCGCACGCCCGCGTAGTGGTGGCGCTCATATTGGGCGAACTCAATGCCGTACATCGGTTCCAGATAGTGATCCGGATGCCAATCCGAGCCGTGATACCATTCGCTCTTGAGTTTGAAATCCGCGGATGTGGAGCCTTTATATGGCACCCGGATATTCTGGGTAGGAGCGTCAATACGGCCTTTCTTCCCACCTACGCGCACCTTATGTTCGCCTATCTGCACCTGCCCTGTCCATGGCGTGACACCCATGTTGACTCCGTCCACATAGACGAAGGCTTTTTTGGGGCGGGATTTGACAACCAGTGTTCCAGTCTTGGGTTGCATCGGAGGCAAGGTGACCGTTGAAGAGGGATGGACGATGGTGATGGTGTCGTAACGGTCTTCCCAGTTCTCACGAACCCGCTTGACGTAGTATTTGCCGGTCGGCAGGCTTTCTGCTTCCCATTCGCCGGTTGTCCGATAGGTGTAATCTTGCGAGGTCGTCTGTTTGGTGTAGATCTTTTCCTCCGCGTGGGCGGCCTTGAGGGTAAGAGAGCCCTGGTGGATATAGTCGTACGCCGCCCTGCTGGCGAACATGTTATAGGTATGGGTGTAGATATAATTGTCCGAGAGCACCTGAAGGCGTTTCTCCGCCTTGGCTTTTTGTGCCTCGTTGCCTTTCTTGATCATATCGAGATACCAGTCTCCGGCATAGGTGTCAATCTCCATTTCCTCATAAGCCTGCCCGGCTTCGTACATAGCCTCCACATGACCTTTATCTGCGGCTTTCTCGAAGTAGTCGAGTGCTTTTTCCGCGTCTTTCCCAACGCCGCTTCCGTTTTTATAACATAGTCCCAACTCGTATGCCGCGTCCGTTTGTCCTCCGGCGGAGGCCTTGCGGTACCATTCGAATGCGGTGGTCTTGTTCCGGGCTACTCCGTTACCCAAAGCGTAACAGCGGCCTACCATGTACATAGCATCGTAGTTGTCATGGTTCGCTGCGTCGCGGAACCAAGCCAGCGCCGTTTGATAATCGCGGGTCTTCCCGCAACTGCCGTTGTAATAGCACATGCCTAACTCGTAACTGGCGATATAGAGGTAGCGGGTGTTTAAATAATGGGTGAATGCATTGTACTTGTTGTCCTCGTCGTCGTCGTCCTCGTCCTCATCATCGTCATAGCCTGCCTCCTTGTTTTTTCGCTTCTCGTTCTGGATTCTTTCCATCATATCCAGTTCGGCTTGCGCTTTTCTGAGCCAGTGAACCGCCCAGTCGAAGTCCTTGGATACGCCTTCCCCCTTGCAATAGGCGATACCGAGCGCACTCTGTGAGTTGACGATGCCTTGCTCAGCGGCTTTCCGATACCATGTGACCGCCGTATAGTCGTTCTCGCTCACGCCTTTGCCGTAGTGATAGCAGTCGCCTAATTGGTCTTGTGCCTTGGCATACCCTTGCTCTGCGGATTTCTGGTAGTAACGGAAAGCGGAATATTCGTTTTTGGTTACACCTTTCCCGTTGGCATAGCAGTTTCCTACATTATATTGCGCAACCATGTTGTCTTGTGCGGCAGCTTTGCTGTATAGTTCGAATGCTTTGTAGGGATCTTTCGGTACGCCATGTCCTTTGCCATAAAGAACGCCCAGGTTGTTTTGGGCTCCGGCATGGCCTTGTGCTACCGCTTTCGTGTACCAATAGACCGCCATGGAGTAGTCTTTAGGCACTCCGTTCCCGTCGCTATAAATTTGTCCCAATGCCGACTGCGCAGAAGCGTAACCTTGATTGGCGGATTTGCGAAACCACTCAACTGCCTTCTCGTAGTTGCGACTGACGCCTCCCGTGCCGTTATAATAGTAGATGCCGATATTATACTGGGCTATCTTATGGCCTTTTTGGGCATCTTTGATGTCGGAGTAGTAGTCATTCGCATAGGATATACCTACCGCCGCCAATAGGAGAGCAAATAGAAAAAAGCGTTTCATATAGAAGCGAATTTTACTTCATAGAAGATGAATCCAACCAAATTATATAATCGTAGGTATGTTTTATCTTTTTGTCCCAATTGCATGTGTCTTCTTGGCGTTTCATAGCGATATAGTCGTATTCAGAAATAAAATCCGGGTAGATATAATCTTGAATGATACTTATATAATAGTCATAACATGTAACACTTTCCCAATCGGGTAATTCTTCGATATAATGCCGAACATTGTCCGGTAGCTCCTGGAATGCATTCATATCCCCCTTAGAAAGAATGCTAAAGTAAGAATTCATAACAGAATCAAATTTCTCATCTACATTGGGGAACATCTGTGCATGTTCATTTTCCCATTTGCGTAATAAAGGAAGCCAGTAGGCTGTATCACGTCTAAATTGGTAGTACTCATGTATATCTCGGTATGTAACATCCCCGAAAACTTGTTTGATACTGTCAGTCTCATACTTAGCGGCCTTGGTCCAAATACTGTCGTTAATATAATCCCAGAAGTTAGAATCAACTTCCCGGATGTCTTCCAGTTCTTGGTCAGTTAAGGGAATAAAAACAGATTTGTTTGTAATTTTGTTACAAGCTACAAATCCTCCGGCGCATACAATGCATAGCGCGATAGCAAGAATAATTTTTTTCATGATTGAGTAGATAATGGGTTTTGCGCTGCAAAAATACTGCTTTTTTTTGATATGTGCAAGAAAAAAGCGAAAAATCGCCCCGAAGGACGATTTTTTGTCTTACAGCGAAGCGGTCTTTATAGTTGCGCCCCTTCTCCCTCCCCTAAGGGGAGGGGAGGGGTGGGGTTAGCCGTTGTGCTGTGCGTCGTACTTATGCGCACTAAAGATCTCATTTATAGTAAATTACAAGATAGATATAAGGGACATTGCCTATGCCTCTCGGAGTCATTGACTATGCAATAGCAGTGTAACGGTTCTTCCTAGATACCCCACCATCTCTCGAGAATGGTTCGAGAATGGTTCGATAATGACCGCTAAACGAGTCGTAAATGTCCCGTGAGTAAATTAGCACTCATTCTCGTTCGCTTTCTTTTATCGGATGAGGGCGATGCTCAGTTCGTAGAGCAGATAGACCGGGAGCGTGACCAGCATGAGGGTGAAGGGGTCTCCGGTGGGGGTGACGACGGCTGCGAGGATGAGGATGCCTACAAAGACATGGCGCCTGTAACGGCATAGCTGCTCCTTGCGGAGAAGACCTATCTTCGAGAGGGTCCATGTCAGAAGCGGGACCTCAAAAAGCAGCCCCATGAGGAGCGTCAGTATGAGGAAAAGCGAGACATATGAAGACAGACTGATATGATTGACAACCAGCGGAGTGACCTGATACGTGCCGAGAAAGCGGAAAGAGACGGGGAAAATCAAGAGATAGTTCAACGCGATTCCCAGTCCGAAAAGCAAAACAGATGCGAGAACCAGCACGACGCTGTATCTCCGTTCCCGTTCGTAAAGCGCCGGAGCGATAAAGCCGTAGAGCCAGTACACGATAAAAGGCATAGCTATTACCAGCCCGGCAGCCATGGCTACCTGGAGATGGATGACGAAGGGCGCTGTCAGTTCCGTGTTGATGAAATTTAAGTCGAAAGTCGAAAGACCGCTACGCTCAAAGAAAAAAGCATTCAGCAGGCGATAGGTGATGAAATCCGGCTGCGTAGGTGCAAAGAGCAGGTCAAAGAGCCGGTCCTTGCAGCAAAAAGCACCGACAAAAGCAACCGCCCATACGCCCAGCGATTTCAACAGAACGGAGCGCAGTTCGTCCAGATGATCCCAGAAACTCGGCACGAGGAAGTACGATTGATTTATGAAGTACGATTTAGCGATGTACGATGTACGATTTATTTACGAGGGTCCGCTACGCGGTTAATTTACGATTGGTCTTTCGTCCTTCAATTCCTTCGTAAATCCTTTGTACTTCGTACATTTGTCCTTCGTACATTACTTTTGGCTTTCTTCTTTCTCTTCTTTCTCTTCATTCTCTTCTTTCTCGTTCATTCCGTCTTTGAACGAGCGGATGCCTTTACCTAATCCGCGCATCAACTCCGGGATCTTCTTGCCCCCGAAGATAAGCAGAATAACCAGTACGATTAAAATAATTTCCCATGTACCTAACATAATAGATCAGAATTTAAAGATTTATATTGATTGTTTCAATTGCTCCACGAAGCGGTCAATGCGAATCATCTCATGCGGAATATCAATGCGTTGCGGACAGTGGGGCAGACAGTGGTTGCACCCGATGCAATGGTCCGCCTGCCGCATCCTCTCCACCTTCCGGTCATATCCGATGAGCCATTTCTTACGTGCCTTCCTGAAGGCGGAGTCCATCTCTTTGCCCGAAGGCAGAAGCCCTTCCGCGAGGCATGTGTTGTAATATCCGAAGACGGCAGGGATATTGAGTCCGTACGGACACGGCATGCAATAATTGCAGCCGGTGCAAGGAATAGCGTTCATATCGCAGATGGCATCCGCAAGCCGCATCAGCATGGCGTCTTCCTCCGGCGTAATAGGGCGCAGAGGAGAGTAGGTGTTGCAGTTCTCCTGCAGGTGCTCCATGTACGTCATTCCGGAGAGCACGGACAGGATATGTGCGGGTGTGCCGGCGTACCGGAACGCCCATTCTGCCGGTGTGGCGTTGATATCCATCCGCTTCATCTCACGCAGGATATGCGCAGGCTGTTTCGCCAGTCTGCCGCCTAATAACGGCTCCATGATCACAACCGGAATACCGCGTTTCTCCAGTTCCCGGTACAGATACTCTGCGTTCGTGTTGCGGGGGTTCAACTGCTTGGCATAATGCCAGTCCAGATAATTGAGTTGGATCTGTACGAAGTCCCAGTGGTATTTGCCCTCGTCATGCCATTTCAGAAGCATGTCGAAGACACGTATATCCCCGTGATAGGAGAATCCGAGATTGCGAATCCTGCCTTGCGCTTTCTGCTCCACGAGCCAGTTCAGGATTCCGTTGTCCATATACCGTCCGTAGAACGTCTGCATAGCATCTTTGCCTGCCGACGAACCGCCTATACTATGCAGCAGGAGGTAGTCCACATAGTCGGTCTGCAGGTATTGCAGCGACCGCTCGAACATAGCTATCGACTCCTCTTTGGGCCATGCCTGCGGCGAGAAATTGGAGAGCTTGGTAGCAATGAAATAACTGTTCCTCGGATGGCGCGCGAGGGCGGTACCGGTGGCTTGTTCGGAGAGGCCCTGGCAGTACACGGGCGATGTGTCGAAATAATTGACGCCGTGCCGGAGGGCGTAGTCCACCATCTCGTTCACCGCCTCCTGGTCAATCGTATAAGACGGGGCACCCGCTATCTCCGGCAGCCGCATCATTCCGAAACCCAGAAGGGATACCTTGTCGCCGGTGTTGGGATTGACGCGGTAGGTCATGCCATTTACCATTTGGTCATTTACCATTTGGGCATTTATTTGGTCATTTACCATTTGGTCATTTTTGCAGGCACTCAGCAGAAGCGAGGTACCGGCGAGGGCTGCTGCGCTATGTTTGATAAATTCTCTTCGATTCATGATATCATTTACCATTTAGTCATTTACCATTTGGTCATTTATTTGGGCATTTACCATTTGGTCATTTATCAATTCTCAACTCTCAATTATCAATTATCAATTATCAATTCTCAATTCTCAATTATCAATTATCAATTGACATGGTGGGTGGTGTTACCTTCTATATAAATGGCGCTGAAGGGTCTTGCCGGGCATAAGTGTTCGCATTTGCCGCATCCGATACATTTCTCTGTGTCGATAGCCGGCACTTCTGCTTTTCTTCCGTCCGGTGTGGTGTATTCGACCATCTGGATCGCCCATGCAGGGCAATGACGTGCGCAAGCGCCGCATGAGTCACCGTTTGCAACCGGGATGCAGTTGTCTGCTATCCATACGGCGTGTCCGATATGTATAGCCGTTTTGTCCTCGGGTTGGATAGGTCGGATGGCGCCTGTAGGGCAGACCTGGGAGCAACGTGTACACTCGGGTCTGCAGAAACCGCGCTCGAAAGACATCTCCGGCTGCATGAACCGCAAGGGGTCGGACGACGGACGCAGCACGTTGTTAGGGCATGCACTGACGCACAGTTGGCAGGCGGTACAATGCTTGAGCATGTTGCGCGCGGAGAGCGATCCCGGAGGAGTGAGAGGTGTGTGCCGTTGCGGGGCTTTCTTGGTCTCTATCTCCGCCAGACCGCCATCCACCTTGATCTTCGTTTGCGCTACTGCCGCCGATCCGATGGCTAAGAGTGAGCCTGCGAGAAAAGCGCGGCGCGAAGCATCGGGCTGTCTTTGGCTTTTATCTTTGAGCGATAGCGGTCTTTTCTCTTTGAGCGATAGCGGTCTGTAGTGCAGCGCATCGAAATGGCATTGGTCCAGACAGTCGCCGCAGGCAATACAACGGCTGTAGTCCACCGTTCCGTCCTTGTAGTTGATAGCCGAGGCTTTGCAGTTCTTCTCGCACAGCGAGCAGTTCTTGCACTTGGATTTGTCCATTTGTACGCGGAAGAGCGAGAAACGGGCGAAGAAAGACAGCATAGTGCCTACGGGGCAGACGGTGTTGCAATAGGTCCTTCCGTTCCTCCATGCCAGCACGCCAAGCAGAACCAGCGTCAGCAGAGCCGCTACCGGTACGGTCACGCTACGCAGCCATAACTCCTTTTCAGGAATCATGTTCCATTCGTAATGTGCATCTACGGAAGCTATCGCATTCCGGAGCAGGTCATACAGAGGACCGAACAGCGAATGGACAATACGCCCGTAAGCCGAATAAGGGGCGAGAAGGGTAGTGACCGGCGCAAAACCAATGACAAGGCATACGATAAACACCGCCAGAACCGAATAACGGAGCCATTTCTTCTCCGGCGAAAAAGAATAGCGGTTCTTCTTCTGTTTCTTACCCATCCATCCGAAAAGGTCCTGCATGACCCCCAGCGGACATATCACGCTGCAATAGAGCCGTCCGAAGAGCAGCGTGAGAAGGAGCAACCCTGCCAGTACGGCAAAGTCCAATGCCATCAAAGCCGGAAGGAACTGGATCTTGGCGGCCCAGCCGAACCATACATTGAACGTCCCTCCGATACCCAGAAAGAGAAGCGTGATAACCGTGAAGAAAAAGACGGCAAGCACCGTCCGTACGAGACGAAGAGGGTGGAAGGGCTTTTTCATAGAACGGGAGGCATGTTTTTAAGCACCCGGACGCATTCCTCCACAGTCTCAATCCCTTCTAATTGTGAGTCAATCGGGCACATGTGCGTTTTGTCTTTGTTCAGAATCTTCTCCACCTCTTCGCGTGCAAAGACCTTGATTCCTTCTTGCTCCAGCAACTCGCGTGCAGGGGTGCAGATAACATTGGTATGAACCTCCTGTACACCGCCGGTGGCCATCAGAGCAGCGGCTGCTTTTCCGATGATCTTGTCTGCCACGATAGCGCCGCGGAGCCGCTCCGGTTCGGCGGAAAGCAAGTCCAGCAAGTCCCTCACGCCGCGGTTGGCATGAATGGAGAGGGAGTCGTTGTTGTATACCAATAGGCTAAGTCCCTGCTCATTGAGCATGTCTAACATCTCGCACCCGGTCAGCGAACCTCCAAACAGCACTACCTGGCACTCCTCGGCGGTAGTGGCGCACACCAGCAGCTTCTCCAGCGGACAGAGACCTGTGCTGTCTGCGTTTACCATATACGGGATCTCGTCGCGGGCAACGAGGGCGATACCGGCGTCTTCTAACATATCTCGGGCAGGAGTGCATACCAGCGGCGTATAGACGCTCTTCACTCCGCCTTTTATCAGCAATGCCGCTGCGGCTTTGCCTACACGGCGGTCTGCTACAATAGCGTCTTTCAGAATAGCGGGATCGGATGCCAGCAGTTGCATCAGATCATCCACGCCGGGAGCGTAATAATAGGAAGTTTTACCCTGGTTGTAAATCACCATGCCTGTCTCCGGCTGTTTGTCCAGTGTGCGGAGCATTCGTTGGCCTTTGTCGGTGTTGCAGCCGGCGAGAAGAACCAACGCAACTGCGAGGGGGAAAAGAAGTTTTTTCATTGTTGTCGATGTATTTGTATTATTTGTCCTCCGGCATTATAGGTCCTGTCCTTTTGCTCTATGAGCAGTTGGCCTTCGCGGAGAAGTTTGATTGCGGCAGGGGGAGCCGGGTCATAGGATTGAAGGGTGAGACCCTGCGGGTCGTTGGTGGTGAAAGAGCCTTGGGAGTGATAGATCACTTCGTTCGTCTCCTCTCTGCCTTCAATGGTGTAGTTATAATCTGTGTTCGCCGTGAGATTGTTCAGGGAAATGACGAAATACTCGGTCGAACTGTTGGTTGTGTCCTTTTTAAAGGCAGGCAGGGAGGGCTTGAAGAATTGGGAGGACGTGATATGTCCGTCTCCATCTACGGTATATAGCGCTATCTGATGGCCTGCGGTATATACTTTGACCGTGTACTCTACCACGCCGGGAGCGGGAAACCATGTGATTACGGCGCTGCTGTCGGTGATCTCCATCGGATTAGATACCTCTTCTCCGAACGCATAGATGTCCTTGAAAAAGCCGGCATAGGACTCATTTGCCTTGTAGGCTTCCAGTCCTTCTTTGGGGACAAAGAGCCTCACTTTCTCTTTGTTCACGCGCATGAAAGGACTCTTGTATGTCCCGGTACAGGTAGGCGGCGTGACGCAGTCAATGAAGATCGACCGGAGCGAACTGCTGCTTGGTGCGGCGGGGACGGCTCCGCCTGTATAGGGATCCTGGGGATAGCCCTCCAGAATCTCGTCGCCCAGCGAGGTGACCGAACTTGGGATGTAGAACTTCTCCAGACTCAGGTTGCCCTTAAAGGCTTGATAACCAATGCTCTTTACGCCCTCCGGCAGGGAAATGGATTTGAGTGAGGCGCAGGAGGTGAAACATTCGTTCGGGATAGCGGTGATATCCGGAGGCAGGACGACTTCCGTCAGCCGGGAACAAGCATACAGAAACGCGTAAGGAAGGCTCTTCAGCGACTGCGGCAGTGTGATCTCCGTCATAGAGACACAGCGTTGGAAGATGGTAATGCCGAGGCTGGAGATACACTCCGGAATGACCACCTTCGTCAGCGAAGAGCAATAGCGGAACGCCTCGTTCCCGATAGAGGTGAGGTTAGGCAGATTCAGATAATGAATACCGCGGTGGTCATAGAAAGCGGCGGAGCCGATGGAGGTGATATTGACTGTCAGCGAGATAGAGTCCAGCCTGGTACCCAAAAACGCTTTCGGGCCGATGGCGTTCACGGTGTAGATTTCGCCATCGTAGGTCACTCGGTCTGGAATCATGACGTTGCCGGAGTAGGTGCTGGGCGCACTGTTCCATACCGGCGCTGTCTCATTGGGATAGGTCACCGTTGCGGTATAATTTTCGCTGTCCAGCAGATAGTAAACACCGTCGATCTCCACTCCGTTGGCGGAGAGTCCCAAAGCGGTCACTATGCATAGGGCGAATAAATAAAATCGTTTCATGTTTTCTGGTTGGTTAAGGGTTCTGTATTTTCTGTCGGCATAACTCCCGGTTGTTCACCGCGTTGCGTGTCAAGGGGTGGCTCTCTCCCAGCACGCGGCGGTAGATCTCTACCGCGGAGTCGAAATACCGGGCGGCGGAAGCGTAGTCGGCAAGCATAAAGTATGTGCCGGCTAAGTTGTTGTAATTGGCGGCGATACGGCTCTGCTGCACGCCGGAGGACGATGCGTAGATATCCATCACTTCCCGGAACAGTTTCTGCGCCCGGCTGTATTGCTGCTGCTGAAAGAGAATGCCGGCGATGTTATTCAGGCTCTCGGCGGTTGCAAGCGACTGTCTGCCTGCTTCTTTCTCACGGATCTTGAGGGCGCGTTTGTGGCAATCCATGGCCTTCTTGAGGTCCTTCTGCGCGCGGTACAATTCGCCTAAGTTATTGAGAGCCTCTGCCGTGGCAAGCGAGTTCTTGCCGCGCAGTTTCTCGCGGATCTTGAGCGATTGGCTGTACCATAGGCTGGCTTCATCGTACTTGTGGCAGGCTTTTGCAAGCATACCTAACTCATTGCATGTAGTAGCCATCTGACCGCTGTAAACGCCGTACTGGCTTTCTGCCAACCGATAGGCGCGTTCGAAAAACTGACGGGCGCTCTTGAGGTCCGAGAGGATGGACAGGGCGAACTGACCTGCCTGTAACTGATAGTCGATGTTGAGGGTGTCCAGAGATGCGCGTTTCTGTATGTAATATCCGGCGGAGTCGTTTGCGAAGCGTGTTAGGAAGGCTGCGTACATCCGGTAGCAGTCGTCCTCCAGCTGCCGTTTCTGGCGGACATATGCGTCTTGGTTGCGGTCCACTTCCTGCTGCAGAGCCGCTATGTTCTTGCCCCATTCGCGCAGGACGGTTTCCCGCTGGGCGATACTGCCTTTCTCGAGCAATAGCCGTTCGGCTTCTTCCGGATTGCCGTTCTCGATGGCTTGCTGCATCAGAGTCGTTAATGAATCCATGCGTGCGTAGTCCGTTCGCGCCAGCACGTCGGACATGGCTTGCAGCAACGGTTCGAAGTTCTCATACTGACTCTCCAAACGCTGCCGCTGCGCCTGCATTTCTTTTTCCGTGATCCGATGCGCAGCCAGTAGTTGCTCCAGACTGTCTATTCGCGCCTGATAGTAGATCTCTACATTCTCACGCGCTTTCGTCTCTATCTCTTCGCGTTCTTGCATCAGTTGCAACTTGCTCACCAGCAATATCTCCAGAGGCACTTGGTCGGAGCAAGGCAGCCGTTTGCCGATCAACTCCTGCTCGGCAGGTTCGTAGCCGGACTTGACGATGCTGGCGATAGTATAGGGTTGTCCGTTCTGCAGGTCGTGCAACAGCAGGCTGAAATCCCCGTTTGAGCGGCTGGCTACGCGGTTATGGGAGCCTTGCAGACGTATCACGGCGCCTTCGACAGGGCTGCCGCTCATGCCGGGACGGGCGATGGTCCGCACATGGCCTTCTTGAGTCACCGCCAGGCTGTTGAGAGCGCTCAGGCAGGTCATAACGAATAGTAGGATGCGTACTCTCATGGCTCAATAATGATTACATCGTCTTCCCCGCAGGGCATGAATATTGTATCCCGTCCGTTCTTCCATGCAACGGGGTAGGAGGTGCGTTGTTGCCCGATGGGCACACGGAGGTCAACGATACCATTCTCATCGGGCTGCACACTGTGTCCTGCTACGGTCAGGAGCTGGCGTTTTCCTATCGCGCGGAAACGGATGTGGCCGTATAGTTCTGCATCCCGCCGGAGGGGTAAAGTGTTCTGCTTCCGCAGCACGATCGTCGTGTCGCAGGGGATAAATCCGTCTGCACGCATGAGGATGTGTGCCTCGCGGCCTATGTAGCGCGGAGGGATGTTGGGGAAGAGCAAGGTGCTGTCGGCTGGAAGAAGCGTGTCTCGCTTCTGCTCGTTCGCTATTGTCAGAGAGACGGATATGGGGCGGCATGGCGGCAGTGATTCGTTACGGGGCGTTGCCTCATAGGGGGTGATTCCTACCGTGACAGTCTGGGATAGATACCAGGTGCAGGCTAATGCAAGCACCATAATACTACTTAGGATCGTCCATCCTATGGCACGCCTGCGGCGGCGTTGTCTCTCGCGCAGCAGCAGTCCGTCGTAGTCCAGTTGCAACATGCGGGCTACTACCATCAGCATGGCTCTGTCGTAAGCCTGACGGCGGGAGACACCTGCTTCACGCACGTTGATCCCTAATATCGAATGGTCCTGCAGCGGGTCGGCATGTTTTGGAAAATGGCGTCTGAGGGCTTCCGGAAAACACTCCGTCTCGGGATCGGAACTGTATGGTATGCCGTCCACGATGATGGGGATGATGCTGTCGCGCCGACCCAGCGAAACGAAATAATCGATGCCGCTGTTGACATACACCGACCGTGCGGACTGGGGGGAGCATACTACAATCAGATACCGCGACTGCTCCATCCGTTGTTTCAGTTCCTGCATCAGTTCCTCGCCCGAATGCATGTCGTTTAGGTAGCAATACAGCGGCCGGATCCGTCTCGGAACGGCGTGCTTCTTGCATAGCACCGCCGGCAAACGATAGCTCTCTATCGCGTGCTGAAGACGCAAGGCGGCACTGGCATCCGCGCTCTGGAAACTGATAAACGCAAAATACTGGTACATGTCAGATAACGGGTCTTTTGGCTAAATGCTCGATGATCACGGGGTATTGCTCGAAATCAATATCGGTCACGTTGTTCGGATGAACGCATATGCGCAAGGTGTGGCAACACGCTTTCTCACGGGCTGAGGCGAAAAAAGTCTGAATCATCAAATCTATTTTCTGTTCCGTCGAAAACTCAGCCGGCAGATCCACGAAACGGTTGCCCATTACCGCTACATTGACCACCTCGTGACGCACTCTCGGATCGGCCAAACCGCGCCACATACGCGTGAGGCATTTGATATATTCATCCTTGCTGATCTCTATGGTGCCGTTAGGCTGCAGCCTCGTGAACGCCACGCAGCAGTAGGGCTCTCCTTTTATCTCGACTGGACAAATAGTACCGAGCGAATACTGCTCCTTCCTGCCGGGAAGGGATTTGTTGGTGCGTACGGGCTTCACTCTCTCCGTCGCTTGGTCGATCAGGGCGTCGATGTCCACTCCTTGCGCTTCGCATTGCTTGAGAAAAGCGCCGTGCAGAGACCGGGGGCTGATGATTGTGTTCAACTCCATGTCAAAAGTGTCCACGGTATGAACCACCTTGAGTCCCTCTTGGCGGAGCAGGTCGCAGCATTCGATAATAACCTTCAGATCCGTTTTCTTATCGACATAAACTGCCTTCGTTGTCGGCCAATTGCGCAGCAACGCCACAGCGAGAATAATGAGAATGACTACAATCAGCGGCCATACTTGCGTCCAGCCTGTGTTGACAAGCGTTCGCAACCAATCAGCCGCTTCTTCCGGCATGAAAGCGATCAGTGCTCCCGTTCCGGTGATGAGCATCAGCATCCACGACAGACTGTCTCTGATGGTGGACAACAGCAGTTGCTTCCAATGTAATGAAACGTATTTGATCATCTACCTAATTTTTCGTGGCATTGGCGGATATACATCTTCGTCGCTTCGCGTACCCAGCAATACTCCCATTTGGAGTCCTTGAAATAGGTTGCGGCTTTCTCGAACCAAGTGAGCGCTTCGCTCTTGCTGCCGAACGGCTTCGGGGCATAGAAAAGACTCGTCCCGTAATACGATAGAACCAATGGATCCTCCGGCGCCAGACGCGTTGCCTCCTTGGCTAAACTCATTGCTTTGATCGGACGTATGGCGATGTGGAGCCGTAACTCATAAACCATGACGGCGCTCATGTACATCTCGTAATGACCTGCCGGCAACTGGCCTTTCTGCGCCTCCACATGCTCACGGAACTGCTGCACGTACCGCTTGGCTTCCGGCAGCAGCGCTTCCTTCCCCTCTTTCTTCGCCTCCGCTACAATAAATCCGCAATACCCGTACTCATAGAGCAAATCGGTCTGTACTCTGTCAGGCGTAGCTGGTCTGTACTCTGTCAGGCGTAGCCGGTCTATATAGTCCTTCCAAACCGCCATGTTCTCCTGCCGGTAGGCGTCAAACAGTTCCCTGTCCGCAGAAAAATCTTGTGCGGACAGGGTAATACTGATTACCGTCAGGAGCAACAATAAGGCTCTCCTTCGTACATCGTACATCGTCCCTTCGTACTTTTATTTGCCTCTCTCCAGCAGCAGCGTTCGTGTCGGCTGGTCGCATACCTCCGTCGGACCGTAGTACTGGATCGGACCCGGATAGATATAGCTGGTCACAGGATCTGCCCAGTCAGCGCGGTGCGCTTGCAGGTACTGGAACGGCTTGCCGTTCAGGTCAACCAGAGCTTTCTGGATAACCGGTTTCATCTTGCCGTTACGCTTCTCCATGTTCATCATCATCGTGATAGGCACACCGCCGGCAATCCACTCTGCAGCAGGCTTCGTCAGGTTGCGTACCAGCGACATATAGCCTGTCTTGCCTGCAGCTATCAGATGTGTTGCGGTGATGCCGATGGAATAGCAGTAGTCGGCGTCGAAGTTCGACGGGATAGCGCAACGGCCTTCGTAACCGAAGAAGTGGTTCAGCGCAGAGAACTTACCCTTGTATTCGCCGTTCGCTTTGAGAACCGCCAGACGTTTCTGTACCATCTCGATCAGCAGTTTCTCGGTCTCAATCTGGCTTACCATCACATTTCCGTGCGGGTCACGGTCAAGCGTCAGCTGGCGCGCAATACCCTTCGGCAGCGAGCGGTAGAGGTCGCAACTTGCCGGACTCAGCATGCTCTTTACATACTCGCGCTTGGCGTCGTCGCCGTCCAGAGACGTGAACTCCTCGTTGTTCGCCAGCATGTCGTTCAGCTCCTGAATCAGCACGCGCATAGCCGGAATGAACTCGATCAGACCTTCCGGAATAAGCACGGTTCCGAAGTTCAGACCTGCGTTAGCGCGGGCAACAATGACTTTCACGATGTCCTCTACGATGTCATTCAGCGTCATGTTCTTCGCTTCTACCTCCTCCGAGATCAGGCAGATGTTCGGCTGGCTCTGGAGCGCGCACTCCAGTGCGATATGACTTGCCGAACGGCCCATCAGACGGATGAAATGCCAGTATTTCTTCGCGCTGTTGGCGTCGCGCTGGATGTTACCGATCAACTCGCTATAAACCTTGCAGGCGGTGTCGAAACCGAATGAGGTCTCGATCATCTCGTTCTTCAGATCGCCGTCGATGGTCTTCGGGCAGCCGATGACCTGGATACCGCATTTCTTCTGCAGATAGTATTCCGCCAGCACGCAAGCGTTCGTGTTGCTGTCGTCGCCGCCGATGATCACTACTGCTTTGATTCCTAACTGCTTGCATATCTCGATACCGTTGTCAAACTGCCATGTCTCCTCCAGTTTCGTACGACCCGAACCGATGATGTCGAAGCCGCCGGTGTTGCGGTATTCGTCAATGATAGCGCCGGTCAGCTCTTGATACTTGCCGTCAATCAGACCCGAAGGACCGCCGAGGAAGCCATAGAGTTTGTTCTCCGGATTCAACGCCTTCAATCCGTCGTACAGACCGCTGATCACGTTGTGTCCGCCCGGAGCCTGTCCGCCCGAAAGAATCACACCGACATTGAACGGCTCCTTCGTACTTGGTACTTGGTCACCTTGTCCCTTAACGGGTTCCATGGTAATAATCGGCAGACCATACGTGTTCGGGAAGAGTTTCTGAATCTCCTCTTGGTCTGCTACTGAATGGGTTTTCTCGCCTTCAACAAGGCGTACTGCGCCCTGCAATGCTACCGGCATCTTCGGCTGGTAACTCTGACGCGCAATTTGTAATGGACTCTTTTGCATAAAATTAAATATATTTAATGTAACAATTTAACAATTTAACAATTTAACGGTTTAACACTTTAACGGTTTAACACTTTAACGGTTTAACCACTTAACGCGGTTTAACGGTTTAACGCGCTTCACCGCAAATTTGCGTGCAAATTTACTACAAAAAATCCAAATACGCAAGATTTTTTCCAAAATAATCGTTTGAACGTAGTGAAATAAGAAATAAAATCTCTTTTATTTTGCTATTTGCAGGATTTCGTGACCGTAATTTCGGGAGAAAGGTAGTGGCGGAGTCTGAAAATTTTTTCAAACTGATCTGGACAGGAAAGGACGGAGGTTTTCATAAACCTCTTCGCCTGAGAGATGGTCGTTCTCTATTTGGTCAAAAGCCGTTTCCAATGCAAACTGCTGGCGGTCGCATTTCTCGCGAGTCTTAAGCACAATCTCGCGCACCTCTTCTTCAGCCATCCGGATGTCCTCATGCGCCAGATACCTCTGGGCTAATTGAATTAGATACTCATCCGTGTTTGTTTCGGAAAAATGAACCAGAATGAACCCGACAAGAGACACATACCGCTCGTCATTGGGATCCATTTGCAACTTCACTAACGCGTTTCTGGAGACTTTGTCCAGCACGTATTCAAAAGCCTCGTCTTTTTCTTTTTCTGTCATAGTTTTATTGTTCTAAATCGTACATCTGTCACTTTGTACTGGATTCTCTGTCACTCTCAATCAGTGCCAACAACTGCTCTACCGCCTCTTCCTGCGGGATGTTCTTCAGCACGCACTCTTTGCCGCGGTATAGACTCACTTTGCCTCTGCCGGCACCCACATAACCATAGTCCGCGTCCGCCATCTCGCCCGGACCGTTCACTATACAGCCCATCACGGCAATCTTCAGACCTTGGCTGACGGCTGACGGCTGACGGCTGACAGCTTCTTTGACCTCGGCGATGGTTTTCTGGAGGTCGAAGAGGGTTCTTCCGCAACCCGGACAGGAGATGTACTCCGTTTTATAAATACGCACGCGCGCGGCTTGCAGGATGTCCTTGCTCAGGAAATTCAGCTTCGTCTCCGAGAAATGCGGATTGACCATCGTCAGCTCCTGTGTTTTGTACTCCCACAACAACCGTCCGCACTCTGCCGCGGCTTGCAGACAGAACGTCTCCCAGTCTTCCTCGTAACTCGTATAGCGCACCTCGGCGTAACCGCCTATGTTATCCAGCACCTCTGCGGTTACGCTGCCGTCGTATCGCACCGACTCCTCGTCCGCAAAGTAATCCACCAACTGCCGGGCAACAGGTATCTCGTTCTCCGGCGCTTCGCTCAGACTCACGCGGATCGTGTCGCCTATACCGTCTGCCAACAGCGCACCGATACCCACGGCGGACTTGATACGTCCGTCTTCGCCTTCGCCTGCCTCCGTCACGCCCAAGTGCAGCGGAAAAGCCATGTGCTCGTGGTGCATCTGTTTGACCAACAGCCGAACGGTCTCAACCATCACACGTGTGTTGCTCGCTTTGATGGAAATGACGATGTTGCCGAACGCGTGTCGCACCGCCACACGCAGAAACTCCATTACACTCTCTACCATTCCTTCCGGCGTGTCGCCGTAGCGCGACATAATACGGTCGCTCAGCGAACCGTGGTTCACGCCCAGACGGATTGCCGTCCCGTGCGCCTTGCAGATGTCCAACAGCCGCACAAAACGCTCCTCTAACCGCCCCAACTCCGCGCGGTACTCTTCGTCCGTGTAGTCAATATGCCGGAACTTGCGCGCAGGGTCGATATAATTGCCCGGATTGATACGCACCGCCTCCACCACTTGCGCCGCAGCGTCTGCCACGTCCGCCTGAAAATGCACATCCGCTACCAGCGGCACTGCCGTCAGCACTTGTGCGTGAATCTCTTTGAGACTCTCCACCTCGCGCAGCCCCTGCGTCGTGAACCGCAGCAACTCTGCGCCTGCCTCGATACACCGCCGCGCCTGATCCACCGAACCGTCAATATCATTCGTGCTGGTATTCGCCATCGTCTGCACACGGATAGGGTAGTCCGAACCGATAAAAATGTTTCCGACCTGCACTTGGCTGGTCTCTCTACGTTTATATTCTAACTTTATTTCCATATAGAAGATAAATCTATGTTTTTCTAATAATTTTCTTTGATTTTTTGATAATTTTGGACTAAAAACCAACTTTCTTTCGCCTTTAAAGCCCCAAACAGCACTTTTTTGCTAAAAATATTCAAAAAAATTTGGTCATGTCAAAAAAAAGCAGTACCTTTGCACCCGCTTTTGGAAAAACGGACAATCCGCATGGTCCCTCGGGACGTAAACCAGCGGAGCGTTTGCGGACCGAAGAGCGAGGAGAATCAGTAGCTCAGCAGGTAGAGCACATCCCTTTTAAGGATGGGGTCCTGGGTTCGAGCCCCAGCTGGTTCACAGAAAGAGAGTTT
>OCTW011434657.1_pt1 | contig 59680 bp, 3 predicted proteins | sample 1539671 | NCBI WGS metagenome assembly OCTW01 (sample SAMN02144230, study PRJEB22623) | gut metagenome | biome: sheep rumen | host: Ovis aries | place: New Zealand | reverse complement strand
ATCAATATTTGAATCATATAAATAAACATTTGATTCAAATAAATACATATTATTTTTATTTGAAGAAATATTATAAATTCCTTGTTTCAAATAAACTGATATTAAATTTAATTTATTATTAATACTTATTGATGTAAATATAGTTTTTTGAGTTTCTGCACTACTCTTTTCAGAAATTAATAATTTAGATATTTCTTCCGCTTTAACTAAGAAGCTTAATATTGCATCATGAGTAAGTATAAAATCAATACCATTATCTTTATCTAATTTAATTGCCTCAAAATAATCAACATTATTATATTTTTCAATTAAAGACTTTTGATTAGAATCAACTCTAACTAAAGATGTATCTTTAGTAGAATTAAATGTTAAATAAGGAGAACGCATTACATTAACTTCTTCATTAAATTTATATGATCCACTTAAAGTATCATATAAATCATTTAGTGCTTGGAAACGCATCGTATAAGTTTGATCAAAATTACCGATACATAAAATTGGAAAGCTTATTCTTTTATCTTCATATTTAATCTCAACATCTAATTTACCAACTTTATCTAATGCACTAGTCAAAACGGCCTCATTATATTCATCAGTTACAATATAAGTATAATTAGTTACAATTTTATGTTTATTATTCACAAAATACGCAATAACTTCTAAATTAGTTAAATCTAAAGGTTCTCCTAATTTATATGTACATTTAACATTACTTGTATTTAAACTAATATATGAAACATCAGGATTTTTAACTCTTACATTATATGTAGTAATAAAATTTTCATATGTAACTTTTAATACCCTAGTTCCTGTTGATTCTGTTGATATAGAACTAAAATGACAATATGAAGTAACATTTTCTCTCTTTTGATTTGTATATATTGCATCTATTTCAACATCTATACTAGGTTTATAAATATCACCTACATAACAATATTCATCTTCAGTATTTATAGCTTCAATTCTTTCTATTTTATTTTCTTCCATAGAAGTACTAATACTTTCTGTAGGAGTTTTTGTACAAGATGTAATTAGAAAAACAAATAAGAATACGAATATATATTTTATTTTTTTCATATTATCTACTTCTCCTTTATTAAATTCATTATATCATATTATGTCAAAAAATGTAAATAAAAGGACCCTAGCAAATGCTAGAGTCCAAGGTCGTAAAATATGAAAATTATACGCTATCGTATTTTAAACTTGTAATGAAGTCAAATGGTTTATAATCTGCATTTTCTTCTGCATTACGTGTAGACATGATTTCAGCAACTAATTTTTGTAATCTTCTTACAGATAAATTAGATTTACACTTCATGTAGAATGGAGTCTTTGCGTGTTTCTTTGTAGAAGATGTATCCTTATGAGGAATGTTTGAATATTGTTTATCATTAGGATCTAACGCAAGATAAACTTTAATCTTTGTTGGGGTTGTACCAATTTGTGCAACAAGTTTCTTATTGACATAAACTTGGTCATAAGCATTAGTCATCTTATAAGTAACACCCTTATATTTCATGAACTCATTCTTTATAATGTTATAAAGTTTCTTTTGTTCAGGAGATGCAGCTAATAATTTATCTTTTGTTGTCTTCTTTTCATGTTCATTATAATATTTAATGTCTTTAGCAAATTGTTCGAATGCTTCTAGACCCATTTCTTCTTGAGCATGATCAATCCACTTATCTTGATATTTATCTTGATATTGTTGGATAATAGAATTAATTTCATCTTTAGATAATGAAGGCTTTTCTTCTTTTACATTTTCGTCTTCATCATCTTCATTATCATTATCATCATCAATGTCATCATCCTCTTCGTCATCATCATCCATAGATAAGTCTAATGCTTGATTAGCTTTTTCTTGTTCAGCTTCTATTTCTTCCTTAGATAATTGAGCAGGAGCCATTTCAGCCATAGCTTTTTCTTCTAATAAACGTTGTAATTCTTCACGTTCTTTCTTAGCTTGTTCAAGCTCATTTAATAATTGCTCATTATCTTGTTTATGCTTAGCTTGATATTCTTCAAGTTGTTGTCTATTTGCTTCTTTAAGTCTAGCAATTAGACCTTCAACATCAATATTTTGCTGAGGTTGTTGAGGTGGTTGTTGATAATAAGGATATGGATATGGTTGTCCTTGAATATATTGAGGTTGTTGGATATATTGAGGTTGTTGATTTCTATATCTCAAATCATCAATTTGTCTTTGAAGTCTTTGGATTTCATCATCCTTTGAGTTATTATTGTTGTTATTATTCTTTTGATTCTTTAATTCTTCAATCTCACGTCTTAATTTATCTTGTTCAGCATCTCTTTGAGATTGAGCAATTAAATTACGCATATCTTCAAGTTGTCTACGAAGTTCAATAATTTCTTGATTGTCAAGTTTTGGTTGAGCACTGTTAATTGAAACATTAACATTTGTACCATCTTTCTTAACATCAGTTTCAACTTCTTCACCATCATTTTCTTCATCATCACGAGGAGCTTGAGTTGTAGCTTGAAGTTCAGGATATACGAAGTCATAATGAGTAGCTAATATAGCTTCAAATTGAGATAATGGAATTGGACGTGAAATATAATAACCTTGAATAATAAAGTCATGAGTAATATGACCTAATACATTAATTGTATTTTCATCTTCAATACCTTCACAAACAATTTCAATATTTAATTTTGATAATAGATTTAATACATTTACAGCAATATCCTTCTCTTTTTCTGTAGATAATCTATTTCTAAAGAAGAACATATCCATTTTGATAGTATCATAAGGACAATTTACAAGAGATCCTAGTGTAGAATAATCTTTACCAAAGTCATCCATTGCAAGTTTATATCCTAATTGTCTTAAAGACATTATGATACTTGATAAATGTTGTGAACCTTCCATATTGGCAGATTCTGTAATTTCAATTTCTAAATCCGAAGGTTTAATACCAGGATATTTTTGAATAATTTCAGTGATGTCATCAATAAATGTTGGTGAATCAAAGTTAATCTTTGAAATATTTACAGATAAGGTAATATTATAACCTTTTTGTTTTAATGTTTGCGCAAACGCACAAGTTTGTTCAAACATGGCAAAGTCAAGTTTCTTAATAAAACCATTTCTTTCAAATAGAGGAATAAAATCATCTGGATAGAATACTACATTGTGATTTTCATCTACCCAACGACATAGTATTTCTCCACCACATACATCACCAGTAGCATAGTTAACCTTAGGTTGTACATATGCAGTAAATTGTTTAGCTTCAAGAGCTGATTGCTTAAGCTCATTAATATTTTTGAATTTAATTAGAGTGTCGCCAACAGCTTGTGAATAATACCAAATATTTCCTTGTCTAATATCAGAATAAGGTATAATGGCTAATGTTTTATCTATTGCATCTTGATATTCTTTAATATCAGGATTTTCATAAACACCAAATTCAATTTTAAAGTTAAAAACACCATAATTTTCAAAATATAGTTCAGATAATCTGTTACTAATATCTTTACATTTGTCTCTTAACTCATCTTTATTTAAGTCTTCTAATACTAGCATGAATTGGTCAAATTCAACCCTGCCTAGGGTCTCCCTTGGTGAGAGACCCTTAAGCATAGTATCAGCAATCAGTAACATCATTTCATCTTTATTTGGATAATTTGTGTATAAATATCCAAGATTTACGATGTGAATATTTACTAAACTTGGGTTAGAAATCTTTCTTCCTTTTCTTTTTAAGTATTTTGCAAAACCATTTCTATTGAATGTACGAGTTTCATTATCCATTAATAATGCTACTCTCATTTGTATTCTTTCATTAATTCTAAATGCGATTAATGCGATTAGTACAAATGCACACATTGCAATAGTTAAATATATTTGAGCTGAGCCAAATTCTATAAGAATGAATTTAGTCATTTGTCTCATCCCCTATCCTTTAAATTTCTTTTCTCTTCTTTGTAACCTTACCATACTTATCTCTATTTACAGAAATTAGAATAGCAGTTAATAGAACAACGTCAGCAGCAAGAATTGCCCAAATCCACCATTGAGATCCCATTTGTTGTAGGAAGTCTTGTTGATATGTTAGATTTAATGTAACAAATTCTGTTGTGATACCATCTGTTACTTCTAGGATAACTTGATTTAAGTTATTTAATGAAGTGTCAGATAAGCAAGATACTGTAATAGTCTTGTCATCCTTATCGTAAACGATATAGTCTGTCCAATCCTTAACAGCGCTAGCTTGAGACTTACCCATATTTACTTCATAAAGCTTCTTGTTAGCTTTTTCTTCACAAGCAAATTCAGTAGCCTTAGTATCAACTGACCATTCTAATGGCTTACGTGTAACTTCAATTACATAAGTTGTACTTGTTAAACCATCAGCTGAAGTAGTTTGTACTACAACTGTATTATTACCAGTGCTTAAGTTATCAGCACCATAAATCTTAGTAGTAGCACCTTCTTGGTTAGCTGTAGCGATTGCGTCGATATTTAACTTATCAACCTTATGATCAACTACAAAGTCATAAGTCTTCTTGTCATAATTGAATGTATTCTCATCATATTCATCTTCAAATTCTGGAATTTCTTCAATGCTAATCTTACCAATTGATGAATCAGATTCAGCTTGAGTACCTCTCTTAATAGTTAGAGTATATGACTTAGTCTTACCTTCAGTTGAAGTTACAATGAATGTAAATGTCATTGAAGCACCTTCTGAAATTGATGGCGTAGTGAATGTTGAAGACATATCAGTAATGATATTCTTTACAGACTTAGATTCTGTAACTGTATAAGTTGCATTATCAGTTTGAGTTGTAATTGTAATCATACTTGTTCCATAAGGAATCTTTACAGTATAGTTAACAATTTGTTCATCTTTACCAGCATTTGCATTATCAAATGTAGTCTTAGTTACGCCATCCATTTCAACGAACTTACCATCAGATAAAGTCATGTTAGAAATATATGGAGTTTGATAATCACGAGTAATCTTTACAACATAAGTTGATTGAGAACCATCTTGTGCAGTAACTGTAATTGAGAATGTATTAACACCTGTTGTTAATGGGAATGTACCAAGAGCACCAGTAGCAATAACTGCATTTACATCATTCTTTTCAGCATAGATTGTTACGCTTGTCTTTGAGAATGGTACAACACCATTTACAGTATATGACTTAGTACCATTTGAACCAGTTGTAATTAAATCAGCAAATGCGAATCCATCAACAGTTGTACCATCAACAGTTAATACTGTGATTGATGAGTCCTTACTTGGAGATTCAAACATTACTACAAATGAGTATTCAGTACCCTTAACACCATTTTCTGAAACAGCCCAAATCTTATATGTATAAGTATTTCCATAATGATTTGAATTTATAGTGATTTGGAATGAACCATTTGTATTGTTTTGGTTAAATCCATTATTATCATCAATCCAAATCTTAGCTGGTGAACCAGTTAATTTTTCTACATTGAATGAAATAGATTGAGGACCATAAGGAACAACAATTTGAGTTAAAGTATTTGTTGCAGATGGATAACTAGTTACTTCAGACTTCCATTGTTCTACTAAATTACCTGTTGAATTTGGTGAAACATATACAGAATTTGCTGAGTCTACTAATGTAATACCTGTAATACTATTATCATCATCAAAGTCTAATGGACCACGAGAAATAGTAATATTATAAGTTGCAGTTGCACCATTTTCAGCTGTTGATACAACAGTGAATGAGAATGTGTAACCTTGTTGAGCACTAACTAATGTAGTCAATGTCTTATTAGCATTAGCATCGCCACTTAATACTGATGCATCTTCAACAGCTTTAGCTTTAATATAAACTTGAGTTACTGAATTACCAATATTAGTGATATATAATGTTGAATCACCACTATTTGAAATAAACTTACCAGTACCATCTACATTTGTACTTGTTAAATCAAATGCATGTGCTACACCACCAACTTGAACTTCTAGAATATCAAGGTTAGGGTTTCCATTTGCAAGTTTTCTTTCAACAATAATAGTATATTGTGGTAACTTTTGATCATTTGGAACTGGTAATCCAGGTAAACCAGCTTGTTCACAAATATAAGCGTATTCACTCATTGCATCAACTGTGAATGTATTTGTACCATCAGATAATGCTTCTAAAGTACCATATCTTAAATTAGTTAATGTAACTAATACACCATTAACTTTAACTTTTTGATTACCATTTTGTGCAGTAACCTTTAAATAAGCATTTGAAGTAGAATGGTTGACAGTACCAGATACACTGCTTGTTGATGGAGAATAAGTTACAATAGGAGCATTAGTTGTAACATCTTTTAGTGCAGTACCATTTGCGCTTTCTAATAATTCAATATTAGTATAACCTACATCAATATCTGCAGGAATAATGTTGAAATGATATACATTAGATACACCAGCTTGGCTCTTAACTGTAATTGTCTTATCATTAATTTGACCTGGAGTTAATCCACTTGTTCCATCAATTGTATATGTTGCACCTTGTGATACATTTAATTGAGAAGAATCACTTGCACTAGTAAATGTTACAGATGTAGTAGTTCTTGGAACACGAATATAATAAGTGTTTGTTTGCTTATCATATCCTTGAATTTCATTTCCGTTAACTTTAATATCTAATAGATAATTATCACTTAATGCTTCTTCTCTATAAACCTTAATATTATATGTTGAAACATTAGATGTTGATTCATTACCTTGAGCATCTTTACCTACAATTCTTACTGGAATAGTTTCGAATACATTACCTCTTGTTGTTGTTTGTAATGTAATTTCGTTAACTGCACCAAGAGTATTATTAATATAAACATTGAATAATGAATTATCGGATACTGTTACGATAATTTTAACTTTATCTTTTTCATATGTTAGATGAACTTCATAATTTGGATTAGTCTTAACAAATGATGGAGTCATTGTTTCGTTAACAACAGTAATATCTGTAGCTTCTGCAGCAGGCTCAACATAAATATTAATTGTATATGGAGCAGATGTACCATCTTCAGCTGTTACTGTAACAGTTCTTTGGTTATTACCTGGAACTAGACCAGTAACACTTGTAATATCTACTGTAGCATTTGGATCAACAGGAGTTGTTGTAACAGTTGTACTAGTTGTACCAGCAGGTAATGTTACAACATTTACACCTGTAGCTGTATTATTAGGAACAGGGTTATTAATTGATTCACCACCAACACTAATTGTTGTAACACCAGTCTCTTCAGATAACTTTTCACGCTTTAATGTATAAGTTGTTGCAGTACCTGGATCACCATTTTCTGCAATACATTGAACTGTTACTTGTACTTGTGAATCAGGATTTACAGGTACAGTTACTTGTGCAGTTCCTGTATATTCAACAGGTGCATTGTTACCAACAGTTACCTTTAACTTAGCACTATTATGGCTTGCTGTAATATCAATCTTACCAGCAGTTTCCTTAGTTGTTAATTCAACAACATTATTACCATCTGGTGTCTTTTGAGTAGTAGCTTGTTGGCTAATACCATAGAACTTAATATCAGCAATATTATTATCACCACTTAAATTAACAGATGCAGCAGTTGTAATCTTAATTACTTGGCTAGATGGAGCTACAGATGTATCTTCAGACCAAATGTATACTGTGTATTGGTATACAGTATTTGGAGTTTGTACACTAAATGCTTCTGTATCAGAACCTAATGTTGCATTAGAAATGCTTACGGCTTCACCTTGTTTTTGAATTTGAACATAAGATTTTGGACTTGTAGCTGTAACTGTTAAAGTAGTTGAACCAGCAGTTTCTGGAATACTTGTTACAATGAATGGTCCACTAATAACATCTGTACTTACAGGCGTAAATGAAGCAGTACCTTGTGTTGAAGTAAATGTCTTTGCTGTATTAGTTGTATCAGGAGCTTCACGATAAATATTTAAAGTGAATGTTGTCTCTTGATTTGTAATATTTGAATTTAAGCTAGCATATTGGCTCTTTACAGTAATTGTTACAACGTTTGGAGTTGTACCTTTATTTGTTAATGCAAAGTTAGCATTGCAATTACCTGTACCAGTTACAGTACCAGATACAACAGCACTTGAAGAACCTGGAGTAACTGCAATCTTAACTTCATCTACTGAATAAGGAACTGTGAATGAAGTTGCAGGATAAGCATAAGTTGCATTATTTACATCATTAACTTTTGTAGTTGTGTTAACCTTATATAAATCAACACCATTTATAGTAAATGTTTGATCAGCTTTATATACATTAACAAAATAAGTCATTGTGTTACCACCAGTAACTTCTGGTTGAGCAACGATTGTATAAACTACTGGATTAGTACCAGTTGATGTGGCTGTAACAGTAATACCATCTTTAGTTGTTGAAGTTGCAGATGGAGCAAATGTATTTGTACCAATTGTAGTTTCAAGATTTACTAAAGTTACTGTTGGTCCTAATACAACATCATATGGACCACCATTAGATGGTGAGAATCCTGTAACACTTGTTCCGTTTACCTTAATATCATCAACTTTACCTGATGAAACACCGGCTTTACGTTTTACATTAATAGTATATGTTTGACCATATGTACCATTTTCAGCTTTAACAATATAAGTATATGAAACAGTTTGACCAGATTGAATTTGCGCAACAGAAATATTTGTAACTGCTGCAGCTCCTGAATTATTTCTATAAACAGTAGCATTTACATCTGTTGGGATTGGATATACTGTTAAATTATTAGAATTATATGGAACTTCTACATCATAAGTGTATACTGAAGAACTATATGTAGTTTGAGTACCAGTAAATGCTACTTGAGCATTTGTAGTAGCATCTTCTAAATATAAGTTAGCTAATGAAGCATCTCCGCTTCTTGTATCAGGGGCTTTAAATATTAATGTATATAAAGTTTGATAATTTGCACCAGCTTCAGGTACAGCAGCAACATATATAGTTTTACCATTTTGGTAATCTCCAATAGTTAATGGTTGTAATGTACCACCAGTATAAGTAAGCTTATTATTGTTATATGCATCTTCTTGATAATAAATCTTATCCGGAGCATTATTAGCATCTGGAACGATTTCTAATGTGGCATATGTATCATTTTTATCAAATACATAAGTATAAGTATTTCCACTTTGGCTCTCAGTTACTGTACCACCATAATTACCAGCAACGTTGAATGAAACAGCGGCTGTTGTAGCAGCAACTTTTCTAGTACCAGTAATAGTATATGTCTTAGGAACACCTGCTTCTGAAGTAATAACAACAGGAATACTGATTGTGTTTGAAGAAATAGTGTAGTTATATGTATAAAGATTATTGTTACCTGTAATTGATTGACCATTAATCTTTACAGTAGCCTTAGTGCTATTTGGAGTTACCTTAATAGCAAGAGCAGTTGTATCAAATGATAATTCACCAACACTATAAGTATCGCCACTTTGTGTTGCAATATCAGTTTGGCTCTTTGTTGTATTATCAACAACAATACTTGATGCAGTATTATCTGTATCTGCTGCTTTTCTTGAAACTTCAATTACATATGTTGTAGTAGCAGCTGGATTTTGAGCAGTTACAACTAATTGATGTTGTGTTGCAGCAATTGCAGAAGTTTGGGCAGATGAACCAACATTAATTGTATAGAAATAATTAGCTGGTAAATTTGTTCCGTCCATAGTCATAGTAGATGTTGACTTTGTTGGATTTACCTTAACTAATAAATCATTTGCAGTATATGGTAATTCAATTACCCACTTCTTATTTACTGAATCATATTGAGGAGTATAAACTACATTCTTATCATCTTTAAATTGAATATTAGTTGTATCAATTGTACTATCATTATCAGCAGGTTTTCTATATACTTTTAAAGTATAATCTTTCTTTTGACCGCCTTCATCATATACATGAATTATTACATCAAAGTTATCCTTTGATAAGTCTAGAGTTTGCTCTAATACTACAGTGGCATCAGCATTATTTTGATATTGAGTATTGCTTGATCCAACAGTGTAATATTTACCAGTAATTGTTGGAGTAATAGTTACAGTTGTTGTATTATAAGGAATTTTATCACTTAAGTTATCACAAACATTATTAGCTATATTACTTACACTATATGTTGTATTACCAACTTTTAATGCAACAGCAGTTAAATCTTTATCAGTATTAGCTTGTAATCTAGTAATTGTTACTGTATATGTTTTCTCCGCACCAGTATCAGAATCTGTAATCTTTACTGAATAAGTAACATTACCAGTACCAAAAGTCTTAGTAGATGAATTTTGACCAACTGAACCATCAATAGTAATAGTATTTCCAGCCTTTGTAGGAGTTACTGTAATTGAAATAGAACTATTAGTATAAGCTACTTGTCCAGTTGCAGTTCCAGCATTTTCATTTACAGTTGCTGAACCAATATTTTGTCCACCAGAATTAATTGCAATTGATAATGTTAAATCTGAAGTTTTCTTTGTTAATGTAAATTCATAAGGTTGAGTTGTACCATCTTCAGCTGTAACAACAACATTTACTGTAGTAGTGTTGCCACTAACAGGTACATTTATAGCACTACCAGTATAAGCAATACCATTTACAGTAACAGATTTAATTCCTTGATTTGGAGTAATCGTAGGAGTTACATCAATTGAAGAAACTGAATCTGCATAAGAGACTGTATAACCAGTAAATGTGTTAGAACTAAATGCTGGAGAAATACTTGGAGCGACTATACCAGTATTTCCTGCAGGATTTGCAAATGTAATATCATCTAGAGTTTTAACACTTCGTGCTTCTCTAGTTACATTGATAGTGTAATTTGCTGTAGTAATGGTGTCTTGCGCAGTAACAGTAAATGTTACAGCCTTTGGAGTACCAGCAACAAGTGAAGGAACACTTAGTGTATCATTAGACATGGTTGCAGCTGTTCCGTCAATCTTTACATTTGAAATTGTAGCTTTTCCTGAATCAGCAACTAATTTTAATGTTGCACTAGTTGAAGCATTAGGAACAGTGGCAGTCATAGTTTGTGCAAAAGTAATATTTCTTGCACTTGATTCTGAACTACCTTGTACTGTAGCAGTTGTTAATGCTGTGCTAGAAGATTGACCGCTATCCATTGGGATTGATATGTCGCCTATTGCAGACTTTACATCCACGCTATTTACTTCGGCATTTATGATTGGCATTGTAACACTAGTAACATCGCTTGGAATATCAACCTTATATATAGCAATATATCCATAAGCGCCCCATGTTGAAGCTGCTTGGGATGATATTGCACCAAATGATAAACCTAATTTTTCTATTATTTTGCCATTATTTGTTACATCGCCAGGATTACTAATAGTAGGAGCACCACCGGCTTTCGTCTGCCAAGATTGAGCTTGATATGTATCAAATAGTTGATTTGCTTGTTGTTTAGTAAGTCCAAAAGTGTTTTTTAAAGTATTTTTGTCAGCATTAGGAGTATTACTAAATAACAATTTAAATGTTACGCCAGAATCAAGTGCCGACTTAGCATTCCATCCAAATTCGAAACTTGTAATACCATTATCACTTTCATCACCAAACTCAAGTGCTATATAAGCAGTTTCACCTGGAGAAAACTTACTATTTGAATCAGCCTCAATTGTAAGATCTTTATCTCTAAAGTATTTAATAGTAAAGTTCGCATTTTCCGATGGTATATTATTTGCCGCAAACATATTTTTTGTATCTTTATTTACCAAAAGAAATATAGCAGTAAATAAGCACACTAAAATAATCCATTTGCAGAATTTGAATATTTTATTTTTCATATTTTGCCCACCTTTCTTATAAAATTAAGAAAAATATTTAACAATACTTGTTTCCCTTTTAAATTAAATAATTCCTTCACTTATATTTATACTTTTCCCTTTTTAATCCTACTACTCACTCCTACGAACCAGATTGTTGTTGACTTTAAGGTTTATAAATATCATTTGGTGGATTAATACCACTTGCTCTATATTCCAAAATTGATGCCGCATATGATGCAGAAATAACTATATTAGTTGAATCATATTTATAACCTGCTTTATAGAATAATTCACTGTATTGAGCTTGAGTAGAATATGTTGCATTAAACTCTAATAATTGAGCCGCATCATCTGCTTTGATCTCACCATCACCATTTAAATCACCAGAGATAATAATAGTTAGTGAGTCAATTATTGACGCTGTATTATCTGTTACTTCTTTATCATATAACTCAACTACATATCCAGTTTTAATATAATCACTTGCTGTTAAATTTGGATCATCTAAATCAAAATAATCATCTGTTGATAATGTGCTTAAGTTGACTCCACTATCACTTGGATCATATACATAATCTCCTGTTGATGAATCCTTTATCTTTATACGATTCTTATTATTTGCAAATTGATTAATTATGTAGTATAAACTTGTACCTTGGAACGTATGTCCAAGATATATATTTGCTACATCTTGAGAAGTTAATGAACCTGTTCCTTCTATTGCACCAACTCTATCATCAAATGTTAACTCAGAAATAGTAATTTGATCATTAACAAAATCTTGATTATAGTGCATGTATGCAACTGTTGCAGAATCTTTTAACTTTAAATATTTTGGTTCTGGTGAATTAATTACGAATTTACCCGCCTTATTAGCTGTTGAAGATTGATTTTCATCACCAATTATGAATTCATATGATGCTGTATCTAAACTCTTAACTGTGAAACAACCATCTTCTGTTGGTCCTGTATTATTGAACCAAATAATTTCGTAATCTACACCTTCGACTAATTCAATATTGACATTTGAATTTACTAAATTACCATCCATAATTACTCTTATAGAGAATTTCAATTCATTTCCATCCATTCTATAAGTGTATGTTGATGCTTCTTGATCATAACCTTGATATGAAACTACACCTGTATCAGTTGCTGACCACATATATGTTGTTTCATAACCTGGTTCAACAACCCAAACATCTCCATTTGTTGGATCTAATTTTAATCTATCAAAGACAATATTCTTATTTAAGTCACTTACATCACCTGTAGTTGTATCCCAAGTTGTATTTACTTTATCTGTTAATACAACCTTAACAGGTACATAATAATAATCTGTATCTGATGGGTCAGCTGTAGTTGATGAATCAAATAATTTTAAGCTCCAATCAGGATCACCATTGTCATCTTTTGGACCTGTAATTGTGAATAATTGATTGATTGGTGTTTGTAAAGCAGTAAAATCTTCTTTATAAATCTTAGTAATTGTACCATTTTGTTGGTCAAATACATACCATAATTTTAATGGACCAAAATTCTTGTAATTGAATGTTACATGAACATATAATTCTTGATCACCAAATGTAAATGGTGTGTTCAATAAATCTTTATAGTTCATATCATCAATTTCAATACTTTCACAAATATCATCTGGATCAGGCCATGGACCTGGTGGCCAAGAACCTGGATCACCTGGATTAACTGGTTCTCCGCCTGGACCTGTAGTTGGAATTGGACCTGCACCACTTTGTTTAATCTTATAAGAAATTGAATCATTAGTTAATCTATAGTTTTGAGAATATAGATTTGAATCAACAGTTATAGATGCTACAACTGTGTAAGAACCAACTGAAACTGCTAAACCTGATGTTGGATTTGTAACAGTTAATGTTAATGTTGGTAAACTGTCATTGCTTGCAAGTACAGTTCCTGCTGCTGGTACATTTGTACGAGTATCTGTTGCGCTTGCCTTTGGTGTTAATTGAGAACCAGTATAGTACATAATCATTGGATCATTACTTGTTGGATCTTTATCACCAGTCCACTCAACAGTTAATTCATATGGTTTAATTACAAATCCATATTCCTTATTTTGTCCAAATACAGCTGCTGCATAATCAATATTTGCATCATAACTTAAAGTAAAGTAATATTTACCTGCATCAATTGGTGCTGATGTAAGTGCTGTTCCGTCATCCTTATAATATGTAATTGTTGGAATTCTTGTATCTGCTTGATCAGAATTTGTAATTACAATATCTGGATTTTGAGGATCATAGTTATATGCATTACCATCATATACTCTATCACCATTTGAGCCATCAGGTTTACCCTTAGGGTCAACTGTAGGAGCTCCTGTTGGTTTAGCATTTAACACAATCTTTCTTGAACTATCATATGTCTCGTAGTTAGGACCTTGAATCTTAAAGTAAACAGTTGTTGTACCTGCATTACATTCAGTTATAGGAGTAGATGAATATGTATTTGCATCATTTGGATTAGTTGTATAAGTAACTAATGTCATAGGATCTGCTAAACCACTCATAAGTGGAGTCTTAATCCAATTGAATATAATGCCATGATATAATCCATCTACATAACCAATGTAATCTAATGCTTCAAATAAATCTTCAAAGCTTGCTTTATTAATCTTAGCCCATAATGCTACATCGATATTATAGTTATTTGTTACATCATTGTTAGAACTGCTAATAATCTTTGGAGCTTCAAGCCATGCAAAGTCATCAGGATATACTTTATAATCACCGGCATTTGCTGTAATTGTTTGAATTGTACCAGTGAACATATCACCTTGTACAAGACCAGATTCAGTTACACCTGAAATACCTTCAATTGTTGCACCTGATGCATCAAGAGCACCTGTATTTGAAATTAAGGCTTGCCATCTATCTGCATCATATGTCTTTTCTTGTATATCTTTAAATCTAACAACTATGTCACGTTTTTTAATTTCAAAAGGTATAACCTCTACAGTACTTTCAAGGAAGTTATCACTTTCAAGTAACTTGATTTCTACCTTATATTCACCGACGTTCATAACATCAATAACACTTATTTCGTTATATGTTGTACCACCTTGTGATGTTACTTGCTTTTGATAATACTTGAATTGTAAATTTTCATCACGTTTATCTAATTCAACAAATGTGTTATAAGTTACTTCAGGATTTTCAATCAATTTACCATCATAAATCTTATCCATTAATTTTTCTTCATCTGCAATACTTAAGATTGAATCAGCTTTAGCAATACGAACATAGAATGAAGAACTATCTGGTTCATCATCTCCTAAGACAGTATCTTGATAAGTTCCATCATTGAAATGAACCTTAACAAAAATATTCTTCTTACTAATTGTTGCATTTGTATAATATGGTAATGATTCACTCCAAGTTGCCCCTTGGTCTGTTGAATAATATAATGAATAACTTACTCCACTACCCATATCAAGACTGAAATCAAATGTATGAGCTTGGCCATCATAAACATCGTCATATGGTGCAACTGTATAATATATATTATCAGTTGCAACAGTTAAGTTTACATTCATCTTAATATTATAGTTTCCTAAATCATCATCAACACCAAGTTGAGTCATTAATAAATGTGGATTTCCATCAACACTATCCCAAACATAATAGTCAGTGAATGATGTATTTGTATATAAAGTATCTGCCTTATGGCTATCAGTTGCTGCCCAATTTGCTGGTATTGTAGAAATTGAAGTGTTAAGTACTACATCTGTTGGTAAATTAGTAACTGTAATATCTGAAATAGGAATAGTTACAGGTGCATTACCACCATATGGTTTCTTACCACTATAGTTAATTACAATATCTCTTGGAATAATGTAATACCAGTTATTATAGACAGTACTATTATTTAATGTAAAGTTCTTTAATGCTTTTGCACTTATTAACTTGTACGCAACGATATATGTTCCAACATTAATTGGCTTAGCAATTGGTGTTTGTAATCCTGTATCGTTTTCATTATAATATGTTACTTCATAGTCAGTTCCTTCATCTAACATAGCCTTTATATTAATTGCAGGATATTCTTCTGAAGTAAATATTGTTTCAGGTTCTTGTGCAGTAGTATCATAAATTAATTTATTAGTTTCAAAAGTAATTGTGAAATTATTCTTAGTAATTGAGAATTCTTTTTCTGCCTCAATACCTTCATAATTTTCAGTAGTTGGATAAGTTACTCTAACTTTATAATTACCAACTTCTTTTGGTCTACTAGATAATACTGCGTCACCATTATCGGCATCTAGCCAAGTTACCCAATTAGCTTTTGCTATTTCAGCACCTTCAAGTGTTGTAATCTTTGGTAAACCAACTGAATTACCGTCATAAATCTTGCTCAAGTCTTCAATTTGAAGCGTATTTTGAGCCATGACTATACTAAAACCTTTTTCGATATTTAAGTCATTATAGTTTGGAATATTATGTAATTGTGCAAAGATTAAATAATCATTAACAGTAATATAACCTACTTCTTCAGGAGAATAAGTTACATCATCTCTAGAATAATTAATTTGGAATCCTGCAGCTGTTAATTCTTGAAGTGATGGTGAAATGATTGTTAATGATGGGTAGTGTGTAGTTGTGTCATACACATAACCAATATCATACATACCATTACCTTGAACATCTGGAATATTCCATGCATAAACCATATTAGCTTTCTTAATAGTTAATGTTACTAAGATTAAATATTCGTAGTTAACAGTAACCTCTAAGCCATTGTTATCTGCAATTTCATAACCTGCATAAATATCAATATTCTTACCAGTTGTAGATGAAGGGCCATAATCACCTGCATTAACACTTGTTGTATATAAAGTACCTGATACAAATTCGTGTTTAATGTTGTTTGCTTGATCATCTACTAATCCATCTATCACAAGATTATCAGGATTTAATGCTATATTATATTTCCAAGTACTACCATTATATGTATAGTCACTTGCTTGACCTGATATCTTAACTTGAGCTCTTGAAATCTTGAAGTGTTTCAATATTGTTGTTTCACCGTAGTATACACCAGCAGGAATAATAATTTCAACCATGTATTCATCAGCATCAACAACTTGACTTACAGCTTCAGAAGCTTTTTCCCAACCATCTTTTGTAGAACCAGTTGCAAGATAATAATTAACTGTCCAGCTAGAAGGACTTGGAATTGCTTCAGAACCATACACTTGACTTGGATTTGACCAAGTAACTGTAGGAACACCACCACTAGCTACTGTACCATCATAAATTAATGCGTTGTAAGTCTTAGAAATATCTGTTACATCTAAACCTACATCATTTCTATCATAATATCTAATAGTTAATGAAGTCTTATCTAATGCATCTTCGTAATTTGGACATGTAATCTTTACATATACTGTATAAGCACCAGGTAAAGTTTGAGTATAATCTGGTAAATTATATGTACCAATAACTGTACCAAGAGCAATTGTATAACCATTTGCAGGAGCAGTTACATTAATATTTGGTAATACAGATTTTGCCACGCCATCATAATCATATGTCTTGTCTGTTATAGTATATTCAATATACTTAAATCTTACTGTTAAATTAATTACAGCGCTTAATCTATAATTTGGTGTCATTTGATTTGAACTTACTGAAGTATCTAATGCTGTAGATATACTATTCAAATACCAAGCTTCCCATTTTATATCAAATTCATTTAATGTGAAATTACCTTCATTTGGTTGACTAGATGAATAATTGTAAGTCTTACGTTGAAGATTAACATTACTATTAATGCTATATCTTAAACCTGTAGATGTAACAATATTCTCACAATAATAATCAGTTGCACTATTATTATTTAATAAATCACCACTATGAGACCAAGGATTTTGTAAATCAGATTCATCATTAATTACCCATGTATCATTTACAACTAATTTAATATCGCGTCTAAAGATTTCAAAATCTTTTGAAACTTCAAGAGTTGAATAATTAGTTTTTCCATCTAATGTATTTTGATTATCTGCACTATCTGTAATTACTACAGTATATAATCCTGCATCTGATGGAGCACTTGATAATGGATTTAATAAATCTCCTCTATTATAATACTTAATTACTAAATTAGCTGATGTACCATTATATCCACCTACAAGTGAACTAATTGGTAAGTTTACAGCAGCAGCATTATAAACTTGATCAAGATCTGGAATTGTTAAATATGCAGGAGCTTGAGTTATCTTTAATTCAACGCTTCCTTCATATGTATTTTGAGAGTCATCTGCACCAGCTAGTGAGAACTTATAATAAATTCTATACCAACCTACATCTTTAAATGTTGGTAATTCATTTGCAGCAACATAATTCTTTACAAATGTTGCAGGTTCTTCACCTGTATCCCAATCAAGAGTTACTGTTGCAAATTGCATATTAACTTCAGCTAATGGATAGTTGAATTTAATATCTGGTGTAATGAATTGGTTAGTAAATTGTGTTTCTAAATATGTTGATTTAACTTTTAATGCTGTCTCTTGTAAAGTAACATCTAAATTTAAGTTAAATTCATAATTGCTAGATACATCTTGACCTAATTCATCTTTTACTGTGAATGTCTTTTCAAATTGTGATGCATATCTGAAGTGAGCAGCTTCGCTAACTTTAGTACGAGCTGTTAAATCAAGAGTATGACCAGGAATCCAAGTAGGATCTGTATAGTCAGCAAAATCATTTTCATCATAATGCTTAGACCAGAAAGTATATAGATACTTTTCTACTCCTGTATAAGAAACTTCAAATGTTCTCTTTAAGACATTTAATTGAGTAACTGGATTAATTACTTCATAATTTTCAATACCTTGTAATAAAGTAGTTGCAAAAGATAATGAACCATATAATACATAAGTTCCAGCATCTTTAACTGTAGTTCCGTTAATTACCACGTCTTGGGAATCATGGATTTCAACATCAACATTACGCTTTAATCCATTAACGTCAAGTATATAACCACTCGGAGTATGGTTAGTACCATCATATACGAATTCTTTTTCGTTCCAAATGATTTCAACTTGCCTTGGAATAACAGTTAGATATATTCTCTTATAGAAATATTGTCCATCTGTCTCATCATATGGTTTATCACCACTTCTATTCCAATAATAGAAGTTAGTACCAGTTAAAATAGTTAAATATAATTCATAATAACCAACACCAGACTCATTATAAGTTGGAGTAGTAGCTGGGTTTGAGAAATTAGCATCATCGCACTTTCTATAATAATATTTCCATTGACCATCACTTGGTGTGTCAATTTGAGAAGGTTCAGGAAGTGCATCTTGACCTGAATATTGAACTGTTAAATATTCTGGTACATCAAATTTTGGTAGATCAATTCTTGTAATAATTACTTGAACTTGATATTCATCAACTCCACCAACATTTACAGGATTGATTACAGGGTAGTAGTTTAAACATTCATTATCTAATCCATCTGATGTAATCTTAATACTTACATATGGATCTTTGAAGAATTCAAAGTCTCCATCGAATTGATATGGATCACCATTACCTGCTTCACCACGTGCATTTGCAGAATAAGTTCTGAATGCACAATCCTTAAATGTAATAGTACCAAAATTAAATCCTGGAAGTAAACCTGCATCAGGTTGGCTATTATTACCGCTAGTCTTATCATATTCCAATTGATTCATTTGTACAATTTGCTTATAACCATCATAAGGTTTACTGATGATTAAAGGTGAAGTGCCTAAATAATTGAAATATAATGGTCTCTTTGTAATAGATAATGTTTCATAACCAATAGTTAGAGCTATGTTATTAGTTCCTGGGAAATATACAACTGTGAAATAATTACCAACTTGATTAATTCTATTAAATACGGCTTTAGTATTATTCATAAACGTATCATAGAACGCATGAGTTGGAGAACATGAATTTAGGAAGAATGCTGCAACATCTTGAGTTGTAAATCCTTCTTTTTCAATTTCTTCAATGTTTATATACCAAATCTCAGGCTTTTCAGCTTCTCTTATAGTAATAGCATTTGAATTAATATCAGTAGGATTATCTAAGGTAACAGAGTATGTAGCTTCTAAATATTGTTTATCATAAACTTTAGTTAATTGATCAACAACTACATTAACTACTGCTTGCTTAATTACTAATTTTACTGAACCAGTAGCAGGTTCAAAATTATCAGCTGAAATTTCATAACCAATTTCATATTCACCAACGTCAATAAATCCTAAGCTATTAAATTTTTCTTCAGGTTTATTTAATAACCAATATTGACCAGTTACTGATGGAGTATAACCCTGACCAGTTAAACTTGTTATATCAAATACGATAGTCTTTTCAGTACCATCATATGTATGAATTTGAGGATCAGCAATATCAATTTCAAGTTGAGGATATAAGAATCTAACTTTTAAATCTAGAATAATATCATAATAATCACAATCTTGATAACCATTGATATTATCAAAATGTTGAAGCAAGAATCCATCTTGCATACCAGGTAAACCTGATGGAGCAGATATTGATAATAACTTATATCCATAGTATCCATTTGCAACACCTGATAAATCGACTAAGTATCCGCCACCATTATTTACTAACTTACCTGTTAATAAATAATCAGCTTTAGCTTTTCTGTTTGTAGTAATTTGAATACCAAATTTATCATCATCTAATAAATTTGAAATAGTCATTCCGTCTTGTGGATCTAAATTTGTAGAATCAAAGTACTTTGAATAATAATTAACAGAATCATAATCAAATGTAGTATCTAGTGTTACATATAATTTTCTCTTTACAATGTAGTAAGTAATTACATCATCACTAGGGTCAAGATAATAATTACCATTCATTGGTTGGTCAATTTGAACATTTGCTGTGTAAGTACCAATTACAATATGTTGACCAATATAACTCAATGTACATGTAAATTGATCTGTTGTATTAGATACAACTGTAACTTGAGGAGCTTGGTCAGTTCCATCATATTCAAGTTTGTCTTCAAACTCTAATTTTAATCTTCTTGGTACAATTTCAAAATTACATGTTGCTGTTGTTGGTAAACAGTTATTTGACTCAGCAAATTTAATTGTAACTTTATATTTACCAATGGCTTGTGGATTTGGAATATATGTACTTACTAGCATATTATTATTGTCATATGCTTGATAATCAAATGTAGTTAGACCATCATGAATAGTTTTATATTCAATCTCTGTATTTAAGATTGGTCTTGCGAAATATTCAAATACTTGATCTTCAATAGTAACTGTAGGTGGAGTTGGGCTCCTTGTAATAATTATTTGAGCAAATAAATATTTTGTTTCTACATTTGGTCCTGTAATCATTACGTAAACCATATAATTACCTACATCCTTGAATGCAAGTGGTTCAGTAGACCAACCTTGTGCATCAGGAACACCTTGTAAATTATAAGGTGAATAATATACAGTTAAATTTAATACATTTGAAACACCACCAACTAATGCATCTAAATAATAATTTAGAGTTTGTCCATCAATTAATGATTGGTCATTTGTATCAATTCCAGTAGATGTTAATGTATTTTGAGTATTTGTTAATAATACAGTATGTTTCTTTCCATCAAAGTAAGCAGAATAACCTGAAATTTGAACGTCACCTAATGGAATAGGCTTAATCTTACAGTCAGCAGAAACATTTGTTGGAGCATAACCTTTACACTTAATTAATACTGTAATTGGATAATCACCAGCATCAACATAAGGTGTAATATGGTATGAACCATTACCTAAATCTGTAATTACAGGTGTAATCCATGTTGATTCATCTGTAGGATTTGTTTCTTCAGCATATGTAATAATTAAATCATTTAAAGTTAATCCGGGACCTAAATTAGAAATAACAAAACCATATGCATTACCATCATAATCTACATTATCGCCAACAACACTTAATTGAATTTGAGGTCCACCATCTTGAATTGTTAATGATGCTGTGCCATATTTTGTATTATAGTTTGGCGCAGATACTTGTACTGCAAAATTATATACACCTATATCTGTATACATTGGAGGTGTTGTAATCCAAGATAATGATTCATAATTATTATCAAAATTCTCATCAATTACTGCATATAATACAGTAGCATTCCATGGATCTAATCCAGTAACTTCTATTGTATGTTCAAATCCATCATAGTAAACGTATTGATTTCCTAATCCAAATTGAACATCTTTACCATCAATCTTAACAACATCATAATCATAAACTGTCTTATATGTATCAGCAACAATCTTAAAGTAAACAGTATATGTACCAGGTTGATTATAAGTATATGGATAATTCATAACCCACATAGATTCATCAGTATCCATATCTTCTGTAGTTATAGCTATCTCACTATAATAAATTGTATAACCAGTTGTAGGCTCTAATACTTTTACATCAATCCATGAATATATACCATCATAAACTTTATCTACACCACTATGTGTGTAAATAATAGTTCTTGGTAAGATTTCATAGTCACCTACGAATTTAACTTTATAGTAACCTGTTTGTTCACCAAGTGTACCATTATCAATCTTCCAGCTTGATGCGATAAAGTCACCATAAACTTCGCTTGAATAAACTCCAATATTAGCTCTCTTTGATAAGAATAAACCTGTTAACATATCACCTGGTAATAAGTTTAATTCTTGATCAGTAGCTAAAGTAAATTGTCTCTTCCAAGGTTCACCATCATAAACTTTTGAATCAAATGGTGCAACAGTATCTACTGTCTTAATAATTAATGAACGCTTAGTGATTTGGAATGGAATTTCTAAATCAGTAACATCATTAAACCATTCACTATGTCCAAACTGTGTATTAATAATTACTCTATAATTACCAATTGCAGCTGGCGCATTAGCAATCTTAGTATTAGTTGTTGCATTATAATAATCGAAAGTCATCTTTGTATTATCAAAGTCAATTGGAGTTCTATATAATTGACTTAGCGGATCTACAGGATCTCTATCATATTCCTTCGTTAAATCCTTAAACTGATAATCACCTTTGACAACTCTTAATGTAATTTTTAAATCAACATCATAGAATTTTTGTTTAGTAATCGATAAGTCAACTACATATGTATTTATATCTTTAAATACAAAGTTTGTACCAACATTACCATCTTTCTTAAATTCTATTGCAGCACCTGTTGTATTTTTAACCCATGCACTTAATTCATGATTATAACCATCAGCTCCATATTCGATTTCACAAGTTGTTCCATCAACTGAATATTGAACTGAGTTAATACCTACTGTCTTAGATAAAACTGAATCTTGATAATTACCAACAGTAATTACATCCATACATAGTTCATAATCAAATTTAATTAATTTGATTGTGACATTTATGTCTAATGTTAAATCATAGAAAAGACTTTCATCTTTTGGTGTAACTCCATCCGTTTCAAATAATGTATTTGATGTAATCTTATATCCAGCAATATCCCAATCAAATGTGAAATTATTTTGATTTGTATTTCTGTATACTCCAGCTTCCCATCCACTAGTTTTAACATTACCTGTTAAAATAGATGATTTATTTAATCCTTCTATTCTAATATTGTATTCTGGATAAGCTCCTATATTAGACCAATCATTGAATTCAAACCAGTTATCTGTTTCTTTAATTGTATAAACAGCATTCATTGAAACTTTCAATAACGCATTTTTTATAATGAACGAAACAGTAATTGGAGCAGTTGAATAGAATTCAAAGTTTTGTGTGTCATATGAAGTAATAGTACCATTATAAACTTTATCTCCAGGATAAATCGCATCAAATGGTGAAACTGAAACTACAGCTTTAATATCTAAAACTTTACCGTCTTCATTCTTAACAGTAGGAACTGGTACTATTTTTTCACCTCTATAGCGATATTCATAATATCCATTAGTGCTATTATATGTACCATCCCATGTAATATTGTCAGCTGTAACAACAAACTTATCAATACATACACATTTTGTTATCATGAATGAGAAGTTACCTGTTACATCTTTACCATTTCTATCATATACTCTAGGACTTTGTTGCCATGTAAATCCGCCAAAAGATAATGGATTACCATTAACATCAAACATATTATCCATTATGATATTGTTCTTAGAAATTTGTTCTTTATACATACCATAATATCCAGCATGTTTATCAGTTGTACGAAGTACACCAGTCATAGTGTAGCCATTAGGAAGACCATAAGCATATCCACCTTGCGTCCAGTTATCCCATCTCCAATAATCATTATTATATTCCATATGAGTTATTGCGGTAGGAATATCTGTATCAGGTATACCTATTAGAATATAAGATACATGATTTTTATAGAAATAACTTCCATCACTATATGGTGTTTCTAATTTATCACTTTCATTAAATAAATCAACTTGATAAGGAATAATCTTAAATGGAACTTTTAATGTACCTGTAAATCTAGAGTCATTTGATTTAATTAATACATAACCAGTACCAACATTGATATTATCAGTATAACTAATTTCTACTGCTTGTTCATTTAATGTATCATATTCACCATTTACAACATTATGGAATGCATTTTTAACTAAGTCATCAAGATTACTTGATACTTGTTCATCAGTTTCTGCATATCTTACAGAAACTGAGTTCTTTGTTAATGCTGTAATAGTTGGTTTAATTTCTTTACCTAATTTATATGTAAATGTATCACTTTCAAATTCAGCACTTACATGTGACATATAAATTGTAGGTTCTGTGCCAATATAAGTCCAAGCTTCTTTATAAATTATAGTACCTCTTTGAACGTAATGACCTTCATTTCCATAATGTAAATCAGTCAAGTTTTTAGCTTGTGCTACAGTTCTATTTGAGAAAATGTTTATATATTTAGCATTTGTATAACTTGCATAATAATTCTTAATATTTAATGAGTTTTGTTCAAGATTTCTACAATTTGGAGGTAAAATAAAGTTTTCAACATCTCTTAAAATATATCCATCTGTATTATCCTTGAATGAATTTGCTTTAATACCATATACGAATAAACCATCATGTGTATTAGGGAATGTAATAGTTCCCTTTAATACCGGGCTAATATGTAAGTTATTTAATGTGTCAAAATCATTGAAGAAATCACTCATTTGATATCCATCAGGATTATTTTGGCTATCATATAAATTTAGACCTGTAATGAAGTAACCTTTATATTCAGGCATATATTCATATGTAAACCAATTTTCAGTTGAATCACCAATAATGTAAATTGGATAATAACAGTTCCAGTTATATCCCCAATTTGCAGGCCATTGATCTTCAGGATAGAATACTTGAAGATAGAAGGCATCATTACAACCATAGAATATACCTTGGCTGTATAAATCATTAATATCTCCATTATCTAATACTTTTGAACCTGCAACCATATTTAATGTGTTACGAGGAATACGTAACATATCTAAACCACTACAATTTTGGAATGCACCTTGTTTAATTGTAGTTAAAGTTTCAGGTAGTGTTAATGTAGTTAATTTCTTACATCCGGCAAACGCATATTCACCAATTTCTACAACACCACTAGTTAATGGATTTAATACTAAACCAACTGATTGGGTTCCATCTGTATCCTTTAAATTATAACAATTATATAAGAAACCGTCAGGAATAAATCCACCATTATTTTGTGTTAGATAATCTAAATATAAGTTTTCTAATCCAGTACAGTTTGCAAACATGTAGTCTGATGAATATGTTGTTAATGTAACATCATTTAAATGTGTACAACCATCGAATAAGTGGCTACCAACATATTGGAAATTAGTGTCTGTAAAATCAACAGTCTTAACTTCTAAACAATTTGCAAATGCATAATTACCTACATAATTAAATTGTTTTAGATGCAAGTCTGTAATAGCTGTACCATAGAATGCATAATCATTAACTTTCTTTACTAAATTAGTAGAATCATCTGTTAATTGCTTGATAAAGCTTGTCATTTCTCCTAAAGCTCTATCATTCATAAATGCACCAGTACCAACAATTGTATAAATAGCATTAGGCAATGTTAATGTTGCTAAATTAGTACAATTTGCAAATGCATAAGCACCAAGAGATTTAATGGCTGCATCTGATTGAATTGATGTTATTGAATTACAATTTGCAAATGCATAATTTGCAAGTGTAGTCATATCAGTTCCAAAATATACTCTTTGTAAACTCTTTGGAATATAGAATATTTGACTCGCTTCATTTGCAGTATACGTATTAGGGAATGATGATTTACCAAAGAAATATCCTAATACATAGTTCTCATCATTCTTTGAATATGGGTTAGAATCTTGACCAATAAATGGCACATTTATATTTTCAAGATTTGAACATCCATACATTATTGTTCCATCAATATGCTCTAAAATGTGGTCATTATCATATATATTAACATTCTTTAAGCTTTGGAATCCCCAGAATGCCGCATATGGAACATATGTTTCATTAGTAATATTAATTGTTTCTAAACTTTCAGGAACAGAACCAGCATATTCACCAGGATACCAACCAATACCTGTGATATAGTAGTCATTATACATTTCATCACCAGTATTATAAGAGAATAACCATAATACGCTATTTCTAATTGTATCCTTATGCCATCTATCATAATAATACGAATGTGGATAATCGTGTACAATACCTCTTTGTCTACCTACAAATGGTAATGATAATTCTTTCATACCAGTATTACCAGTAAATACTGATCTATTAATTTCTTGAGTAGCTGCACCAATTACATACTTTTCAACATTCTTAACATATCTAAATGCGTCTGTTCTAAGTGTAGTTTGGTGAGATAGAGAAATAGTCTTAAGTGTTGAAGGAATTCTCCAGTCAGTTGTTTGAACTTGAACTGAATTTGTAAAATCTTTTTTACCAAATATAAATCCTAAATGTCCACCATTATCAAAATCAACACTATCTTTTCCACCTACAAACGGAATAGATAGACTGACAATGTTTGAACATCCATACAATGCACCTTCGTTAATTATAGACTCTGTATCTCTAACACCTGAAACAGATTGTGTTTGAATTGTTAATGAAGTAATCATTGAACAATTCCAAAATGATCCTTTACCAATTACTGTTTCATCTGTAATTGTAACAGTTCTTAAATTTTTAGGAATATAGTATGAGCCTTGATGTGCTGGTGTAGTTGCATCACCATCAGCATCTTGAATTACAGTTAGTGAATTATCATTAATCATATCTGTAAGTCCTTCTACTTGTCCAGCACCATAATCACCAAAAATATAACCAAACAATGCTTCTTCAGTTGGTGAATCTTTACCATTTCCTCTCTCTTTACCAACGAATGGTAAAACTAATTCTTTTAAATTCGAACAACCATTAAATGCCATATAATCAATAGTTTCAACAGTTGTAGGAACATTTATAGCTTGAGGTTTTGTGTATCTAAATGCACAAACACCGATTGTTTTTACATTATCAGGAATATAGAATGATTTTTCAACCTTTGGCTTTTCAGTACCATATATAGTTTGTAAACTAATACATTGATCAAATGCGTGATCATCTATTATAGATACATTACCAGGAATCTTAATTTCACTTAATTCATTACATTGGAAGAATGTATTTTTATTAATTGCAGTTAAGTCATCAGGTAATGCTACATCTGTTAATGATTTACATTGTGAGAACATACCAATTCCATATGTTGCAAGACTAGTAACGTCTGCTTCTACTAAACCAGCACAGTTAGAGAATGCATAATCACCTATATTCATATAATTTACAATTTTTGTAAATTGAATAGGTTCAGTAGCACCATTAATTACATTACCATCAGCACCAATTTGTGCTACCTCATCAGTCGCTTGACCAAATGTAATTTTAATTCTTTTATAAAGAGGATTATGGAAGAATGCTTCACCAGGAATTGTTGATGCATCTGTAATTTCGATATTCTCCAAATTAGGAGGAACTACGAAATACTTGCTTGCAATACTTGTGTTTGACTCATGCCAAGGAATAAGTCCATTACCAGCTCCTTGAGTTGGAGTAAAATAATAAGGAGCGTTTAGAGTAGCTTTATTTCCATAATAATTAAATGCTTCATACGCCTCATTGTTACCATCAGCACCATCAACAGGGACATATGTTTCATCACCAAATATGGCTAAAAATGCACCATCTGGATCTTCAGTTGTCGTAGTATTACCTAAAATTGTTATATCCTTATATCCAGAAAATCTTGATGTTCCAACAAATGGGACACTAATTTCTTTTAAATAAGGTAAATTATGGAATGAACCTTTTTGTATGTATTCAATCTCTTTATTAACACTAACTTTATTGATTAAAAGGTTAATACCATTGTTAATACCATTTTTCCCAAATACTGAAGTATGGTTTGCTTGAACAGGTCCCTGGTTACTATATAAACCGGAATATGAAAAACTTTGATTTTGAGGTAGAATAACTTCACCTGTTCTAATTTCTTTTACCTTATAAGGATTTCCTTGATAAGTATATTCTCCAGGAATTGCCAATTCCCACGCATTATAAGTAGAACTACTATGCGAAGCAGGAATATTTACATTACCATTAAAAACTAGATAACTTCCTTGTGAATAAACATCAGGATACTTTCCGTTATTAGCCTCTAAAGTAAACGCGTTATCGGTTAACGGAATAACTTCATAAACGTTATTATTAGTATAACCTGAAACGGTTTTACCTCCTCTCTTATATCCGAATGCAGCAAAAAATATGCCTGCAGTAAGCACAATTAACGCAAGCGCTAAGAGATGGAATTTAGAAAACTTAAAAATCTTCTTCTTCATAACACATTCCTCCTTTACCCATTAATCAAACTTAAAAAAATACTTCCTTCACCTAATTTTACCATAATAATACAAAAAAGTAAATCATTCGACAAAATTAGATAAATTTAAAAGATATATACATTAATAAGATTTTTTTAAACATTCTAATATAAAACTAGAATGCTTAAAAAGATCTTGGTAGGAAGGTATAGGCCTTCCCACCTTAATCTTTTAAATTTTAGTCATTATACATTTCGTCAATATTAATTGAACCTAAGTAATGATTTCTAATTGCAATAGCATCTACCATTTCTACAATACCGTTTCTATCAACGTCTGCAGCATAGTAGTATTCTTGCTTCTTTTGATTATTTCTAGCAACTAGAGCCATACTATAATCAACTAAAGTAATTTGACCATCACCATTTACATCACCACGGATTGCAACATATACGATGTCAACGACTGTATTGAACTTGTTGTAATAACTTACCTTAGTACCTGTTGTTACTAATGTAGTAGCATAAGCACTTGGTGAAACTGTCTTATTGTTAATTGCGAACTTAACATAATCTCTTTGAGATTCTGAAATGTTTTCTAGGAATTGTGCAATTGTTGTATTGCTTAATACATTTGTTACAAGTACACGAGTCTTAGATGAGTAAGAGCTGTGTGCTAAATTATCAAATGTGAAATCAGTTAAGCATGTAGTGAATTGATACTTAGAACCTTCAGCAAATTGTAATACGTTACTTACAATTGTGAATGTTGTAGTTCTACTACCTTCATAATTACCAATACCCTTAATTGTTACAACTGCAACTGCGAATACATTGATATTGTTAGTGTATTCTACTGTGTAGTCAACACCTTTTTCAAGTAATCTACCATTATGCATTAATGTAACAGTTGGACAAATTTCACTACCAGTGTAACCTTGGTTAGCAATGTTAGATAATACAACTACATTGCTTGCAATATCACGAGCTACAATTTCAAAATTAACTTCTTTTGTTAAAGATGTATCGCCATCTGCCCATACATAATTATTATCATCAAGTAATTGTGCAGTAATTCTATACTTACCAACATTAATATAATTGTTATCAATGAATCTGTAACCTACTAAATCATTGAATTCAATAACCTTACCAGTGTAGATTGCTTGTAAGTCTTCTGGTAATTCAACCTTATAAGGAGTAATAATGTAGATATGTCTAGCATTTTCTAATACATAATTATCATTATTTAACTTAACTTCAATGTATTGGTAACCAACAGACTTGAAGTCACAATCAGCATAATTAATATATGTGATTTCCTTATCAGCGTCATGAACACCTGAAATAGTAGCTGTAGGCTTTAAGATATTACCTGTGTATTGAACTTCATCATAGTTCCATACAACATTAATGTGCTTTTCAGTAATTGTGAATGGCTTATCAACATTAACTTCATTATAGTTTCTACCTTCTTCAATATGAATATGCATCTTGTAAACACCTACATTTGTTGGGTTTTCAGAAAGTGGATTATTCATATTATCATAGAATGTAATGCTTACTTTTCCATCACTTTGAGTATTAACTCTTGGTGTTGGCACTTCTTCAGCCATATATTCAATTGTTGAATAATTAACATCTATAATGTCATCAATCTTCTTGATTGTTAATGTCTTCATACCTTCTTCATTCTTATAATTATCGAAGAAGATTCTATAATAGATAGAATATACACCAGCATCTGTACAAGCTACAAATGATGAATAATGTTCACCATCTAAGCTGTACTCAACTAAGTAATCACCATCAATTTGATCAAAGTCAAATCTAATAGTATGTTCGAATCCATCATAGTTAAGTTCTACATCGCTAGCTGTATAAGTAGCTGTAGCCTTTTCAATAATTACTTCCATGTTGAAGATAATTGCATAATTATCTGTTACATCCACACCGTTTTCCATAACTTTGAAGTTAGAAATTGTAAATGCTTCATATCCTGAATAAGTAGCTTGTTCACTACCTATAGTCTTAATTTGACCAGTGATTGTTGCATTTGTAATTTCTTTATTTGTGATATTGTCTACTAAAGTGAATTCATCTAAATTACCTTCGTAACAATTACCATCATAAGTATAGTGCTTAGTTCCTTCAACTCTTACAGTACGAGGTGTAATTTCAAACTCACGCCAAATTGAAGCTTCTTTATAATTTGAAGTTTCTTCAATTGTGACTAAAGCATAATACTTACCAACTGTAACAGGTTTACTTGTTAACTTAGTTAATTGATCTTCTGAATAATAACTAATGTTAATGCTTCCTTCTGCAATGATTGTATATTCAAGATAAGTGTAACCTTGACCATAAATTTCATTTAATCCGCTAACTTCATAAATTAGAGCTTCATGTTCATCAACATGAGTCTTGAATTCACTATCTCTCTTAGAGATTGTAAATTCTTTTCTTACTTCAAATTCGTTAAAGTTAGTAGTTTCTAAGACTTTAACTATTACATAATAACTACCAGCTTCAGAAGGAGCTTCTTCTAGCATTTCATTATTAATTGTAAAGTAAGTATATGTGATTTCATATTCATCAGTATTAGTTGTAGTAGCTCTAGCTTCTACTTTGCTAGCATCTTTAACTTTTGTTTCATAACTATGAACTTCTGAACCATTTTGTACATAATGGATTTCATTTTCACCATCATATATTGTGTCAGAAATTTCAACATCAAGTGTTGGAGTTAATTTATTGATTACAAATGTTACTTCATCATTTACTGATTCATAACCTTCTAAATCAATTGTAAATCCGATTACATATTCACCTGCATTGATATATTCAGGTAATTCTTCTTGATATACACCATCAATGAAGTACTTAACAAGTGCACCATCTAATGTGTGAAGTAGAGGCTTTTGAGCTTCACCATTATAATCAACAACTAAATTAGTCCATTCAAAGTCTTGAGCTCTTTCACGGATATATACATATAAATCATATTTGATATTATAATTATCTAATTGAGACTCTTCATCACGAACTATATCTAATCCAATCCATGAGAAGTCTTCAATAGAACTATATTCACCAAGAGCTAACTTATCAAGAACTAATGTACCAGTAATTGTATCTTGTGGAACAATGTTAATTACATCTTCATTAGTAATATCTTTACTCCACTTAGTATCATTTACAACATTATAGTAAGCATCATATGCCTTAACTGTAATATCGCGTTTAATGATATTATAAGTTAGAGTATTATTAGATATTTCATAATTTCTATTAGCAGATGCAACTTCTACAACATATTCACCAACATTTATAGTTTCTTCTGAAACATAAGTTATTAGTAATGGCTCACCATTTACATCATAACCAGTTGGCTTTGGTCTTTGAACTTCACCATTATAGATGAATGAACCAGAGTCATATGATACAGCTATCTTCTTAGGCACAATTTCAAATTCTAATGCCTTAGTTTCTTCAGCATAATCTCCTGTAGCTGCAATAGTTACAAGAACTTTATATTTACCAACTACAACTGGCTTATATGAAATTTCATCATATTCTTCAGTTTCTTCATTATAAATATAATATGCAAATGATAATTCAGGATTAATTATCGCAGTTGAAACACTTGGATCTAATACTGGGTTACCTGAGTATTCTTGAACTTGATACTTAGGATCAATTACCATCTCAGAATCACCTTTTAATACTTCAAAGTATAATACTTCTTCCTTACCAATATAGTTATCATTAGATGGAATAGTAATTGTAAACATATATTTACCAACAAAGATTGGAGGTAATAGATGGATTGGGTCTTTACTATATCTATCATCATAACCATAATCAACTGTAATAGGTAGATTCTTTACATTTTCAGGAATAATCTTATATTCAACCTCATGAGCATGTCCATCGTAATAGAAGTTCTCAGTTAAGAATTCGATTTCGATTTGAACTTGGTTGATAATCACATTGATATGACCTTCATATGTTTCATATCCTGATTTTTCAACCTTGAAGTAAATATCATATTCACCACAATTAATTAAGCTTAATTGAGTAAAGTAAATCTTCTTATCGTAAGAATAGCTTACACGAGCACCTACAACATCAGATGTAACTTCTATAAAGTAATCTTGTCCTGTATAATCAAATTCAATCTTATAATTATTATCATCAATGATTTCTGCATCCTTAACTTCTACACTAATTAAAGGTAGACGAATACCAACATATGATTCAATTGTTACATCATAGTTAGATAATTGAGATACATCATCTCTTACAATGTCAAAGCCAACTAATCTAAATTGATTATATTTATCATAGATACCTTGAGCACCACTATAAGTTCTAATAATACCAGTTACAGAATCAGCATCAGCTACATTTAATGCGATATCTTTATCAATTTCAGTGAACTTATATTCATAATCTGATACATATAGAGTATGAGGTAAAATCCACTTAATTGTGACTTTTCTTTGAACAATTTCAAATTCAAATTCTGTCTTAGATAATTCGTAATTAGACTTATATTCATCAGGAATTGAAACGCTAGCTACATATTTACCAACATTAATAGCTTCTCCACCATCTACATATACAACTGGAATAATATTTTCAGGATTCATTGCAAATTCAATTTCAGGAGTTAATCCATGTCCTTCGTATTCTAGCTTATCAGCTACAATATTTGGATTTAAATCAAATTTCTTTACAACAATCTCGAATTCTTCTACAGAGGCATAAGTATTTGGTGTTTCAGTTGATGTAATAACCATCTTATAAGTACCAGCATTTAATAATGGTTGTTCGACACCATTTAATGTATACTTAATTGTATAATTTGCTGCATCGATTGAAGATGTTACTTGAGGTCCTTCAATAACTTGACCAGTGTATGTAAATTCTTTTGTATTTAATAAGTATATTGGATCTGCCTTAGCAATTATTAATTCAAATCCTTCAATTACAATATTATAATTGTCAGTTGAATCAACCATATTCTTATCATATACACGAATTATATAACTTGCACCATTATCAGGAGTATATGTACCAATATATGAATCTTGTGTTTCTGCAAGAACATTAATTACGCTACCAGGCACAACACTTGTATTATTTCTAATATCATAATGTTCATAGAACTTAACATTATCGAATTCTTTAGAATATCTTAAATTAAGAACTAAGTCTCTCTTTACAATATCAAATTCGAATTCTTTTAAGCTATTTATATAGTTACCTGTTGAATCAGCATCTATATTAATGTATACCTTCCAGTGACCACAATTGATAGCTTCAGTATGTTCAATTTGATAATTATCTTTATCTGTGTAATATGTGATTGTAGGTTTAGTCTTACTACCATTTACAACATAATTTAGAGGATAGCTAGCTCCAGAATATGTATATGTTTCTGGACTTAATACATTTATTTGTGACTCTGTTGGAGTTACTGTAAATGTTTCACTACCATAAGTAGTTGTAATATGAGGACCTTCTATTCTAAAGTAAACAGTATATGTACCTGCATTACTATAAGTATATAGGTTAGGTCTATAAGATACACCACTACCACTATATTGAACAGAATTCTCTTCATCAGTATGAACTATGAAGTGGTGGTTAGAACCAGTATAATTACCATCATAATATTCAGTTGTGTATGTCGCATTTGGATATTTAACTGATACATGACCAGAAATACCAAGTTGATATTGTCCTTCTAGAGTCTTACCATCTTTATCAGTGAATTCTTCACTAATTACGGTAAAGTCTTTTGGATAATAATTACCCTTAGCAGTTGGTGTAAATGAAATCTTAAAGTCTTTAATTAGATCACCATTTACAAGACCTGTAAATGTAGCACCAGCAGCTAATAATTGTTGATAGTCATATACGATTTCTCCACCTGTATAAGTTGTTTCTAAATCTTCTGGTAGATTTACAAGAACTATACCAGGTCCGATTGTGACAGGAACAGTTACAATATCTTCACGATAATATCTGTCACGTGGGTCATCCCATTCATATAAATCTGGGTCGTTTAATTGAGCATATGTATAATAGATGCCAACATCCTTAAATCTAAATACTGTTACTCCATTTTCATCAACTTCAGCTGGTTCGTTTAGAACATCGTTGTCGTCCTTATAATATAGAGTAAATAACTTATCATTTCTAGAAATTAAGATTTGTTGATCCTCACCATTATATGGATAAGCACCAATTACATATGGTAATTGAACTACCATCTTAGATACAGTGTAGTAATTTGTTGAAGGATATAATAGATAGTTTTCATAAACTCTACCAGTTTCATCTGGTTCGAACTTAGAAACGTCTATTCTTACACTTACAACATGCTTACCAACTCTTAATACTTCACTACCTTCAGGAAGGTTATTGTAATAAACTTCAAGAGGTACTAAATCTGTTGGTAAATCAGTGTAAACTGTTGGATAAGGAATTTCGTCAGGGTTAAATTGACTTCTTAAATCTGACCAATATACACGAAGTGGTTGTTGAGTAATCTTAACTTCAACATTCAATACTACTTTATAGTTTTGAGATACGTCTTCGTTAGTTACTAAGTCAACTACCTTCCATGGACTTGTTGAACCATCAATCCATTGAACATCACCAAATTCTTGGTATTGTGCAAAGTTTTGAGTCATCCATAGAATTGTGTCTAATTCATCACTTGACTTATAAGTTAATGCGTTAGCACCATCATTAGCACCTTGTGTTCCACTTGTTGTATATAATTGACCGAATAATTTTGCATCATTCTTATAACCAACTACATTTACATTTGTGAAATCATTTAATGTCCAACGTGTTCCTTCTTCAAATACTTGACTTGTCTTAATATTAACAGTTAATGTTGCCTTTCCAATTCTAAATTGGATAGCTTGTAAACCTGCAAAGTATTCATCATTTGGATGAACAGTGATTGTTGCAACATATGCTGTATCATCTCTTGAGACATTAACATTGTATTCATAAGTTAATACATATTCATCACCAAGATTATATTCAACATTCTTAGCCTCACCAACTTCAACAGCTCTACCTGTTAATACTACGTCAGGAGTAATTTCTGCACCAGTATATTCAATTTCTTCATCTTCAGGTTTCATTTCAAGTACTAAACCGCTAATTAGGATTTGATAATTATTATCTTTATCCTTTGTCCACATGTAATCTGGAGTAAATGACTTATTGTCTAATACTTCAGGATTATTTTGTGAATCAATAAAGCCATAATATACAAGTAATCCATCATCAACTGTTTCACTTAATTCAACCCAATTATCTTCAGTACCACTGAAGTTTGCTTGTGAAGCAATTTGTTTTACATAGATTGTAATATCCATGCCATTTGGTAACCAATTAGTACCAATTGTAGTAATATAATTACCAATTTCTAATGTATCAATATCGTTATAAATATCAGTATCACTTAATCTAGCTTTATCGCCGTAACTCTTTAAAGCTTCATCCTTGATATTTACAACCTTAACAGTAGCATATGTATCAGGAACTTTAATATCTCCACCCTTGAAGTTAATTGTATAACCAGTGATAGTCATAATACCTTCATAAGTGTTATCAGCTTTTAAGATTCCATATGGATTATATTCATATGTGAAGATATTATCTTCTTCAACATATACAGGATACTTAGTATGCCAACGAGTATCGATACTTGAATCATAAATTGCACTATATTCTTCTAATGTAGTGTAATTTAGACTTGCATCATCTAGAGTAACTTCCCAACCATTTGGTCTGTTATTATTGAAGTCTAATGCATTTTCTTTTTGAGCAACATATTCTGGATGATAATGAGCTACTAAGAAGAAGTCATCATTCATATCTGTGAATGCTTGATGAGATATTTCAGTAACTGATTTAGAAATATCAACCATGAATAATGCAGTATCACCAGAGAATGCATTATAACCAATCTTATTAACATAGTTACCTAAATTAATGTGATTGACATTAGTTAATCCGCTTAACGCGTAATCACCAATTGTAGTTACATTATCAGATAAGTTAATAGTTATTAGCTTATATGGAATATAGAATGTGTATCCGGCTTCTTCACAAGCTACACCATGACTCTTATCATGTAATACTTCATCTTCTGTGTTGTTAATTGTGCTATCTACATTATTCTTATAATCTAGATATTCTAATTCACCAAAGATATAACCAAATAATGATTCTTTACCAGTTGCATCTTTAGAATTTCCAATAAATGGAATAGTAATAGATTCAATTTCGCATGTACCACTGAATGCTCCATAACCAATAGTTAATACATTATCAGGTACAACTACTTCTAGTAAAGTTGTATTATATGCAAATGCATAATCACCAATTGTCTTAACACTTTGTGGAATATTTAACTTCACTAAGCTTCTTTGACCATAGAATGCCTTTTCTTCAATTGTTGTGATAGTTTCAGGAATATCAAATGATGTAAATCCACTTGTTTCCATGAATGCACCCTTAGCAATTGTTGTTATTTCATTACCAAGAGAATTTCTAAATTCGAAATTAGTAAGAACAGAATCATTGTAGAACATATAGTCTCCTAAATGATCTGTATCGTATACAACAGATTCTAATTTCTTATTATCTGCAAATACATATTCTCCAATTTCAATAATGAAATTATTTACCATTAATGATTCTAATCCAGAATATCTGAATGAAGAATCACCTAATGTAGAAACTTCAAATAGATAAATCTTAGCTAATGAAGTAGTATTTTCAAATGCGTGAGCACTAATTGTTGAAGTTAATGTACCTACTTCCATTGAAGTCATTTGACTTGAATTAGCAAATGCATATTCACCAATTGTCTTAACATCATCAAAGATTTGAATACCATAATTATTAGTCTTATTCATATCAACTAAGCTCTTAGTACCTTGGAATGTATATTCCTTAATTTCTAAGATTTCATCACCTGAATAAGATACACTTCTTAAGCTTTCTGCATTGTTATATGCATATGCACCTAAATATGAAGTTGTTTCAGGTATTATAGTAGTCCTTAATGCTTTACAATTATCAAATGCGTGATCTCCGATAGTTGTAAATACTTGATCTACCTTATTATCGAAATCATTATCTCTACCTTCTGGGAAGATGATCTGTTCAATGTATTCACATCCCATAAATGCACCATATCCAAAGATATAGTCATTTGTTACAGTAACTTTCTTTAAGCTTTGTGGTAAGTAATAAACTGCAACTGTATCAGGTTTGTATAATGTTACAGCTTGATAATTTGTACCTTCAGTTGTAGGACAAATATCAGAACCAAAGATATAACCAAATGTTTGACTAGCAGCAGGTTCACTATATTTATTTGAACCAACAAATGGTACAGTGATATTAGTTAAGCCTGTATCTTGACCAAATGCTGCATAACCAATTGTTTCTTCATTATAAGGAACAACTACATTATCAAGCTTAGGGTCATTGTAGAACATGTAGTCTCCAACGATTCTATTATTTAAATCAATAGTTGTTAAATCATAGTTATTAGAGAATGCATGAGTACCGATTGTATCTAGAACTTCATCTACATATAATGTTTCTACATTTTCACATTGGTTAAATGCGTATTCACCAATTGTCTTTAAATGAACTGGTAAATAGATACTCCAAGTTCCTTGTTTATTAAATTCTTCTAATACGGCAGCTCTTTCAAATGCATGTTCACCAATAGTATTAAGCATAATTTCACCATCTGGGTCAATAAATGCTACCTTTTTAAGGGCACCATCAGAATAGAATGCATATGGCTCAATTACTTCTGTCTTATTTGGAAGTAATACATTTATAATATTGTCACAATCATAGAATGTACCATAATCTAGAACTGTAATATTTGTAATTGTAATATCAGTTAATGACTTAGGTATTAAGCTAGATACACTTGTTGTATTTTGATTATCATAGAATTGAAGAGTTACATTCATAACATTCTTATTAGTTATTTCAGGATCATTTGTGAAGAAATAACCAAGAACTGACTTTTCACTTCTATTTGAATCATTAGTTTCACCAATAAATGGTGTAACTAATTCATTTAATTGTGCTGTACCACCAAGGATTGCACTACCAATAGTTAATACACTATCTGGAATGATTACCTTTGTTGCACTTGAATCATTGAAGAATACTTTATCTTCAAGAGTATTTACACTATGAGGTACATATATAACATTTTCTAATTCATTATCTAATGAATAGATAGTAGTTAATACATTTGCGTTATAGAATAAACCTTCTTCAAGAGTATTAACCTTATCACCCTTAAATCTTACACTTGTTAAACTTGTGTCATTTAAGAATGCATAAGAATCAATATTATTAGTTGTAGCAGGAATATCTAAACCAACTAACGCATAAGCATTTGCAAATGCATGTGAACCAATTGATACAAAGTCTAAATCAATGATTTCATCTTGATTTGAATCTTTACCATCAGGTAATGTAATAGTAGTAACCTTATCAATACCATAGAATGCACCATAACCAATAGCTTGTTCATTAGTTACATGAACTATTCTTAATGAATCAGGAATATAGTATGATTCATTTTCTAATGCATTATAGAATTGAGTAGTTAATGTTGAACCATTAATTTGATATACAGTTGGTAATTCATGAGTATTAATATCATATGTCTTACCCCATGTTGTAGTCTTTTCCTTACCAAAGATATATCCAAGAACAGTCTTTTCACTATCTATATTATTGTAAGGATGTCCTCCAACAAATGGTATATATATTTCAACTAAGTTATTACATTGTCCGAATGCACCAAGGCCAATCTCTTCAACAAATTCAGGAATTGTAATTTCTGTTAAGCTTTGACAATTGTAGAACATATAGTCACCAAGAACTTTATTCTCAATTGTAATACTTGAAAGTTTTGGATTATTAGCGAATGCATATTCACCAATATCATCTACTTGACTTGGAATTGTAATTTCTACTAATTCATCTAATCCATCAAACATATGAGGACCGATTACCTTATTAAGAATTTCAATTTCTTTCAATAAATCATTATCAGCAAATACATATTCACCAACAGTTTCAATACTTGCAGGAATTGTAATACTTGTAATCGCATCACAGTTATAGAATGCATATGATTCAAGTTCTTTAACTTTTGATGGAATAATTACTTCATCATTTTCACTGTTAAATTTCTTTAATTTAGAGTTATTGAAGAATGCATGCTCTTGAATTTCTGTTAGATTTTCAAATTCACCAATTACACTTGTTAAATTTGAAGTACCAGCTTGGTTAAATGCGAAACCGAAGTTTTCAATTACCTTTAATGAATTTGGAAGTTTAATTGTTTCAAGACTATAGATATCACCAAATTGACCAGCGTGAATTACTTCAGCCTTTGTAACTTCAACATATGTTAAGCTAAAAGGTACATATCCATAAATTGTATCGAATTCAGTGTAGTATTGTTTTGCTTGGTAGAACTTATTCTTGTTAGTGAAATCATTATATAAGTTTGTACCACAAGCTTCAAATTCTTCACCTTCTAGATTTGTTCTATCTTGTGCAAATAGATATGTGAATAACTTATTTGGAGAATCATATACTATACCACCTTCACTATAATCACAAGGATTATTGTAAGTAGTACCATCTGATCCAAATGGAATTACAAGATTTCTTAATGATTCATCTCCACCAAATAATGCATATCCCATGAATACAACAGAATTTGGAACAATAATATCAGTTACACTAGTATTATTAAAGAATGCCATTGTTTCAATACGTTCAACACTTGAAGGAATATTATAAACTTCATCTGTAGTATCTATAGTATTATTGATTGTAGTTAAATCATAGTTATTATAGAATACACCTTCAGATATAGTTTTTACCTTATTAGTATTAAATGTATATGTTGTTACATGCTTACTATCTTTAAATGCGTATCTATCGATTGTTTCAATATTTGGTGTGAATACTACATTAGTTAATGCTAATGTATTTTCAAATGAATGTTCATTTAAAGTTGTAGTACTAATTGGGAAGTTAACTTCAGTTAATGCCTCTGCATTATGGAATGCATAAGGAAGAACTGTTGTGAACGCATTAGTAACACTTGAACCACCATTATGGTAACCTTCAGGGAAAGTAAATTCTTCAAGTTTATTTACGTTTTCAAAGCCATAAGCTTTAATATGAGTATCATCAGTTACATTAACTTTAATTAATGATGATGGAATGAAGTATTCATTTTCATTTTGAACAACACTATACATCTTATTAGGTTCTTTAATATGCTCTAAAGAATCGCTAAAGATATAACCAAATGTTGTTAAATCTTGTGAATCTTCAAATACTCTACCTCTACCTACAAATGGAATAGTTAATTCACTTAATACACTAGTACCACCAAGGATATTTTCATGAATAGTTGTTACACTTTCAGGAATTACTAATGTCTCTAAGCTTATATCATTTAAGAATGCCTTAGTTTCAATAGTCTTAATACCTGAAGGTATAGTATTATCAGTTGTACCAACACTTCTTAATGTAGTTAAGGAATAGTTATTTAAGAATACACCTTCGGATAATGTTTCTAACTTATTACCACTAAATTCAACTGTATCAAGGCTAGTAGCATTTGCAAATGCATATTTTTCCATATCATTTAATTCTTGAGGAAGAACTATTGATTCAAGGCTAATATCATTAGCGAATGCATATTCACCAATATGACTTGTTGTACTTGGAATAGTAATATCATTTAGAGTAGTCATTCCTTCGAATGAATAATCACCTAGGCTATGGAAATCGTTTTGACCATTATATCCGTTTGGAAGGATAATAGTATTAACATTTGTTAAACCTTGGAATGAATAATCTCTAATTTCATTATCATCAGTAACTGTAATCTTAGTTAATAGTTTTGGAACATAGTATGAAATGCTATTTTGTATAGTTTCATACATTTCATTACTATTATTCAAATCTTTTGTCTCAGTTGAGAATAAGTAACCAAATGTTGTATCTTCGCTATTATTTGTAGCACTACGAGATGCACCTACAAATGGAATAGTTAATTCAGCAAGTCTATAAGAACCACCAAATACATTATTACCTATTTCAACTACATCATTTTTAATTGTAAAGTTAGTTAAAGAAATATTATTGAAGAATGACTTAGTTCTAATGTAGTTAACACTTTCAGGTAATGTGTTAACACCACCATCATTCATATTCTCTACATAATCAGCTTGATATTCACCTTCGCGAACATCTCTTAATGATATATCATTTAAGAATAATCCTTCAGAGATTGTATCAAGGTTAATACCATCTTCAAATATAACTTTTACTAATCTTTCATTTCCTTGATAAGCATATTGACCAATAGTTGTTACACTCTTTGGTATAAATATCTTATCAAGATATGTGTTATTTAAGAATGCATATTCTTCAATAACTTCTAGGTTATTTGGAAGATTAATTTCATCTAAGTTAGTTAAATTAGCTAATGCGTGATCAGCAATACCTGTTGTATCTGTAATAGATAACTTATGAAGTTTTAGAGGGATATAGAATGTATAATCTCTTTCTAAACTCTTTAAGTATTCAGGATATTCTTTATTATCAGTTGTATATAGATCTGATTTAACTTGACCAAAGATATATCCAAATAAGTCTCTACCATTTTCTTTATCACTATCAGTTAAAGAACTATAACGGCAAGTACCTACAAATGGTACACTTAATTCTTCTAAGTTTACAATACCACCTAATGCTTGATAACCGATTGTTTGAACTGTATCAGGAATAGTAATCTTAGTTAATAATTCATCAATATTATTGAAGAATGCATAATCTCTAATATATTTAACACTTGGTAATATTTCAATATTTTCAAGGTTAGAACAATTATAGAATGTACCTTCAGCAATAGTCTCAATATCATTATTATTATAGATTACTTCACTTAATGAAATTGCATTCTTGAACGCATATTCATCAATTCTTGTAACAGGATGAGGTATTTCAATATCTTGAAGTGAAGTAGTATTTGCGAATGCATAAGCTTCAATTGTTTCAAGAATTGAAGGTAATGTAATACTTGTAGCATTAGTTACACCGCTCATTGCACCATAACTAATGATAGTATCATCTGTAATTGTAATATCAACTAATCCACTTGGTATATAGAAGTTGAAATTAGAAGCTGTTAATACATATGGGTTGCAATCTAAATCAAGTGCACTAATAGTTTCTTCTCTATCAATTAATTGATTAATTAATAATTCATCACTATCAGGAGTATGACCGAAGATATAACCGAATAATGATTGATACTTAGCGTAATTAGCTAAATCTTCAACTAATCCCTTAGTTGGATAATCTTGGCTATTAACTCTATGCATACCTGTGAATGGTAATGTAATCTTTGTTAGATTATCACAACCACCAAAGGCTGCATAACCAATAGTTTCAATATTATCAGTTACATTTACTTCTTCTAATCCAAGACAATTGTAGAACATGTAGTCTCCAATAATCTTGTTTTGGAATACTATAGTCTTTAGATCAGTATCGTTTGCAAACGCAAATGGTCTAATTTCGTCTACTTGTTGTGGGATAGTAAGAGATGTAAGTGAAGGAGTTAATGTAGAAGGTGTTTCATTAGCGCGTGAAACAAATAACTTATCATTTACATCTCCACCAGCCGCACAGTTAGCAAACATATGGTCTCCAATCAACTTATTGTTGATTATTATATTCTTTAAAGCTCTGTTATTAGCATAAGAATAAGTACCTACTTCTACTAAACTAGCTGGAAGAGTTACATTTTCAATTAAATCATTTTCAGCAAATGAATAATCACCTACAGATGTTACATTATCAATTAATATTTCATTTGTATTATTATTTTCACTTGTTGTATATAAATTCTTTAAGTAATTATTATTATAGAATGCATAAGAATTGATTTTTGTAGCACTCATTATTTGAATAGTCTCTAGATAAGTATTCATGAATGCACCATAACCAATAGTTTGGTCTTTTGTAATAATAACTTTTGTTAGTGTCTTAGGAATGTAGAATGCGTAGCTATTCTTTAATTCAACTGTCTTGCTTTGAGAATCAATTGTAATAGGTACAACCTTAGTTGTATTTTCACTTGAATAATCTTGAACAACACGGTTTGAAGTAGCTACTTCAATATGACCAAAGATATAACCGAATAATGACTCGAATGAATCTTCTTCATATAGATGTCTACCTACGAATGGTAATACCATTTCTGTAATAGATCTGTTTGCACCAAAGGCTGCATAACCAATAGTATCAAGAACAGTTTCATCATAATCAGATTCATTGAATTCAGTAATATTTGGATCATTGTAGAACATATAATTACCAATGATATGGTTATTGATATTTAAATCAAATAATCTATCACAGTTTGCAAATGCATAATCACCAACTTCATCAACTGATACTGGAATAGTAATTGTAGTTAAGACATCACAGTTATCGAACATATGTTCACCGATTAAACCTAAACCATTTTCTAATCTAATATCATTTAACTTAGCGTTATTTGCAAATGTATATGCACCAATTTCTACAATTGTATTTGGAATTACAACTGTAGTTAATGAATTACAGTTTGCAAATGAATAATCACCAAGAACTGTCACATTAGCACCAAATTCAATTCTATTTGTACCATTTGAACTTAAATTCTTTGTGTTATAAATTCTTTGTAGACTGATGTCACCATAGAATGCATAATCAGGAATTTCAGTAATTGAATTACCATTATATCTAACTTCTTTTAATGATACACAGTTTGCAAATGCGTATGCACCAAGACTAGATAAAGTAGTTGGTAAATCAATAAATGTATACAATGAATCATAATTGTCATTAAATACATAATCTATATCATAATGTTCAACAAAGTCTAGTCCATAAGTGTAGTAAGTTGTACCAGCATTATATTCGCTAGCTAAGTTATATTGTCCATTATCATAATAGTAATATGTATAATATGCACTAATATTGAATGCTTCTTCATATTCATTTGTTAATTCATCACGTGTATAATATACTTTACCCTTTTGATAAGAATCTGCAGCCTTATATGTTTCTTCTAAAGAATCATAGTAATAATATGATGTATTATTTTGAATTGCAAATCCCTTATTATATTGATCTTTACCAGTTGCATAATGTTGTCCAACAAAGGCTTGACAATTAGCAAATGCATAAGCACCAAGTGAATGGAATACACCATCGCAATTGTTGCCATTATCATCATTTAATGTACGTGTCTTTGGAATTTCAATATTCATGATATTCTTACAGTTCATGAATGCACCATAACTGAATTGAGTATCATTTGTAATAATTACATGCTCAAGTGTGTTTGGAATATATGCAGTAACAGAACTTGATGCATTGTAATATTGAACAGCACCATAAGTACCTTCTTCTTGAGTATATCCAAAGATATAACCGAATAACTTTTGTTCAGAAGTAATATCAGGTCTTAAAACACCATCATTATATGAGTAACCAACGAATGGTAATGTTAATTTTAATAATGATGTACATCCACCAAATGCTGCATAACCAATTTCTTGTACAGTATTTGTTGCGATAACTTCTTTTAGATATGTACAACCATAGAATTGCTTTACACCAATTACTTGGTTAGTAATAGTAATTCTTGTGATGTCAGACTTAGAGAATGCTGAGTCATCAATGATTGTAGTTGCACCTGGAATATAAGCACTATCAAGACCACATCTATAGAATGCATATCTACCGATATATTCAATTGTAGATGGGAATGTGATATGTACAATATTCGTACAGTTCATGAATGAACCGTGTGGAATAAATTCTTCTTGACCTTCTTGAGTAATAACAACAGAAATTAATTTTTCAGGAATATAGAATGAAATGAATCCTGGAATTGGGTTAGGATCTGATTCATCACTTTCAGGTCGAACTGTGTTATAACATTGTTTAACTTCAAGTTCGCCTAAATGTTCATCCTTACCAAAGATATAACCGAATAAATATCTTTCGCTTGAATCATCATAATTTAAGTATGTCTTATTACCAAATTCGTCTTCTCCTGTAACAGGATACTTAGAATAGCCAATGAATGGAACAGCAATACCTTCAAGGTTGATACAGTCATCAAATGCAGCATAGTTAATATACTTAACATTGCTTGGTACATAGATATACTTGAATCCTGTACAACCAAGGAACATAAACTCACCAATAATTTCATTTTCAAATTTAACATGATAATTAGCTGGGTTAGTATTCTTTAATACATGGTATGTAACAGTTTCACCTTCAACGGTCTTATTTAAGTCTACTAATTCTTCATCATGAACTTCAGTAGCACCTAAATTTGTACAATATTCAAATGAATTTGTACCAATACTTGTTACGCAAGCAGGAATAGTTAATTCCTCTAGAGCTGAAGCATGTGAGAACATATATTCTCCAATTACAGGGTTATTAATATTAAGGTTAATTAATTCAGTAGCATATTCAAATATATGACTACCAACATTAATTGCACCTGTACTACCAAGTTTTGTATTTGTCTTGATAGATGTTAATGCCTTATTTTGAGAGAATGCATAATCACCAATTGTAGTTACATTTTGACCTAATACAAAGTCGTATTCACCATCAGAATTGAAGTTAGTTAAATGATTAGTATTATAGAATGCATATTCTTTAATTTCTATTAAAGTATCATCTACATTTGTGAATGTGTTCAATTGAACAACATTTTCAAATGCATGTTCTCCAATAATAGTATCATCAGTTAAGATAACTTCTATTAACTTAGTTGGAATGTAGTTAGTAATATTATTAGAAACTACCTTAGTTAATTGATAATATTTATCCTCTTCATCATTTTCATTATCATATGAATAATCATGATATACATAGTCTAATGCATCACCGAAGATATAACCAAATAACTTTTCGGCATCAGTCATTTGTTCATCATAAGCATGATGACCAATGAATGGTAATTGAATCTTAGTTAATTCTATATCTCTACCAAATGCAGCATAACCAAGACTAGTTATTGTATTTGGAATAGTTAATTCAGTTAAACTAATACAATGATAGAATGCATAATCATCAATAGTTTCAACACTTGCTGGGAATGAAATTGAATCAAGAGTTAAACAATTTTCAAATGCTATCTTGTGGATAACTTTTACTGTATCAGGGATTAAGAATCCATTTAATACATAACAGTTTCTAAATGTACCTTCATTAATAGCTAATAATAAATGTTGATAATTATCATTTGTTTCAGCCTCGAATGTTGCAAAAGCTAATTCGCGGTTATCTTGGAATGCATAAGCACCTATTGTAGCTACTAATTGTGGGAAATGGATAGATTGTAATTTTACACAACCATCGAACGCATAATCACCAATTGTTGTTAATGTTTCTGGTAATGTGAATGATTCAACAGTCACAAAGTTTTGAACACCACCATAACCAATTGTTGTATCACGAGTCATAATGATAGTCTTTAATGTTTCAGGAACATAGAAGATATATGTATGTTCTTCAGTACCATCAAATGTTTGACTTGTAGGAATTACACCTTCAATTAATGATTCTTTATCTACACTAGCTCTTACTTCTTGTTCAATTTGTTCAAGAACAGTAGCCATGTAATTATTAACTTGAAGTGGAGATGCACCTGGATGAGAAGATACGTAAGCATTATAATATTCTGTATAAACTTCTTCATACTTAGCATTATAGTCAGCTTCGTATTTAGCTTCAATCTCGGCTTTTCTTACTAATTCTTCACCAAATATATATCCAAGTAAGCTTTCTTTACTATCAGATACATATTGATGATTACCTACAAATGGAATTGTTAACTTTTCAAGACTAAATGTTTCATTTAATGCTGCATAACCAATATATTCCATTTGGTTATCAACACCATTTTGATTCTTAGTGAAATCAATAGACTTAATATTGTCACAATTATCAAACATATATTCTCCAACAATCTTGTTGTTGAATATAATCATATCATCATTTTCATTTATGAATGCATCATCATTGTGGAATGCATGAGTCTCGATTGTTGTTACACATTGAGGAATTACAATACGAGATAATGTTAATTCATCAGTAAACATATAACTTGCAATAATATTAGACTTAATATCAATATTAACTAAGCTATCACAATCAGAGAAGATATGGCTTCCAAGTTCTGATACATTAGCTTGTAATGATTCAGGTAAGATTACTGTTGTCAATAAATTACAATCATAGAATGCATATTCTCCTATATTAACTACACAATTAGTTAAATTAATTGCGTTTTCAACTTCAATAGTATTATCATAACCTAATACTAATTGATCGTTATAGTTAATATTTATAATACTAGAATGTGCAAATGCATAAGGATGAATAGTTTCAACAGTATTGAAATTAACATTCTTAAACATTGTTTCACTATATTCATTATCTTGATTTATATAACCAAATGCACCAAATCCAATTTCATCATCTAATGTGATGTTTACTGTATTTAGACTATAAGGAATATAATAATCAACATAATGTGTATTATCATAAGTTTGACTAACTTTACCATTTTGGTAAGTTAAGAAGTTTTCAAATGTTAATTCTAAGCTGTTTAATTCATTATATTCATTTAATGCACGAGTAATTTCTACAGTTAATTCTTCATCATTTGAACCAAATATATAACCGAATAATGATTCATTAGAATCAGATTCATATAAATGCTTACCAACATATGGAATTGTTAAAGTTGTTAAACCTATACAATGTTCAAATGCTGCATAATCAATTGTTTGTACACAATCTGGTACAACTACTTCTACTAAACTATAGTCAAAGTAGAACATATGATCGCTTATATATGAGTTTTCAAATTTAATATTTTCAAGACTTGAATCAAATGCGAATGCATATGAACCAATGTCATTTAAATTAGCTGGAATTACTAAATCAGTAATTGATGTACATTCAGCAAATGAATAGTCATCAATCTTTGTTAGAGTTTCTGCTAAATTAATTACATTACCATCAAATAATTCTGGTTTATTGTAATTCTTTAGATTAATACAACCATAGAATCCATATCTATTAATGATTTCAAGTGAATCAGTATTAACATTTTCAATCATTGAAACATTCATGAATGCACCATAACCAATTTCAGTTTCTAATACGATATTAACAGTTCTTAATGAACTTGGTATATAGAATACGAAGTAGTCAGGTTCAACAATAGTTGGTTCTTCTGGTTCTTCATTTTCATTTGGATCTTCAGGAGCTCTTCTAATTGTTGGGTTCAAATTATTTTGAGGAAGATCCTTATATCTTTGTACAACTGGAGTAGTATTTTCTGCTTCAGTTTCACCAAAGATATATCCAAATAATGTTTCTTTGCTAGGTGTACCATCATAATCATGATTACCAGCAAATGGAACAGTAATTTCTGTTAATGTGTCACAAGCACCAAATGCTGCATATCCAATTAACTCTAAGTTATTTGTCTTATTGTTAGTTGTATCAACAACTTCTAATGCGTCGTCATCATAGAACATATATTCGCCGATGAATGTATTTTCAATTGTAATATACTTTAATGCATCACAGTATGCAACAGCATATTGACCAATTGATTCAGTTACACATGCAGGGATTGTAATATGTTCTAGTGCAGAACACTCTGCAAACATATATTCACCCATTAAGTGGTTTTGAATTGTAATTTCAGTTAACGCATTATCATCGTAGAATGCATGAGTTCTAATTTCTGTTACACATGCAGGAATTGTGATATGCTCTAAGGCTTGACATTCTGTGAATTGATATTCACCAATTAAGAAGTTTTCAATCTTAATTTCAACTAAACCATCATTGTAAGCGAATGCGTGAGTTAAGATTTCTAATACATTAGCAGGTACTAATAATGAGATGATGTTATCATCATATGCAAATGCATATTCACCAATGTGGTTAACTGTAGATGGTATTACAACATTATAATCATCTGTCTTATCCATGTACATTAAACCAGTCATTGATACTGTCTTATCTATACCGTCTTCGTTATATGTATAATCAGTCTTTCTTGTTGAATAGAATCCATAATCATCAATCATAGTTAAGTTTTGAGACTCAGCTAAATTAACTGATGAAATCATATGTGCATGACTAAATGCACCATAACCAATCTTAGTTTCATCTGTAACATTAACTGTATGAAGTGATAGAGGAATCATGTAAGTTTCTTCAAGATCTGTATCATAAAGTTGTGTTGTTGCATAGAAATCTGTAGCATTGAATCCTGCTCCATCTCTTTCATAGCGCATACCATCAGCACTTTCTTTATAATATGGAACCATTTCAGTACCAAACATATAACCAATATTAGCTTCTTTAGTATGAGAATTACCACGTTCTGTACCAACAAATGGAATTGTTAAAGTTTCAAGTCTTAAACAACCTTGATATATTGCATAACCTACTGTTTCAAGAGACTTAGGTAATGTAATATCTGTAAATTGTTGACAATTCTTAAATGCATAATCACCAATTGTTAAAATGCCTGTATTACCTTCTCCATCTGGATCAAAGACTAAATCAGTCATTTCGAAACAGTTAGCGAATCCATAATCACCAATTCTTGTTACACTATATGGAATATGCATATCTTCAAGAGATGAACATCCATCAAATGCATAATCGTCAATTAAGATTAATGTATTTGGTAAATATACATGATGAATTGATGCACAACCATTAAATGAACTATAACCTAAGATTGTTTCATCAACAATTGTAACTTCTCTTAATGTTAATGGAATGTAATAAGTAATTGTATTTTCACTTTCTGGAGAATACTTTTGTCTTGTACCATATGAATTTTCATATTCAAGAACACCAAAGATATATCCAAATAAGGCTTCTGAAGAAGCATTAATAGCTCTTCTTTGACCAGCAAATGGAATAACTAATGTTTCAAGACTAGATTCACCATTAAATGCACCAGCACCAATCTTCTTTGTACAAGTTGGAATGACTAAATTCTTGATTAAAGGAATATTCTTAAATGAATAATCACCTATATCTTCAATACCATTACCATCACCATCTGTTAAGAATCTTACTCCTGTATCAGTTGTATCATTAACACCTGTACAACTATCAAATGCATGAGTTTCAATCTTCTTAACATTTGCAGGAATTGTAATATGAGTGAATGCGTTACAATTGTAGAATGTGTATGCATAAATTGTATCAATTGATAATGGAAGATCTACATTATTTAACTTATTACAGTTATAGAATGCATATTGTCCAATAAATTCAACATCACTTCTCCAATTTAATGTCTCTAAGCTAGATTCACCTTCATTTTCATGATAGAACATGTATTGTCCTACTCTTACATTTTCTAAGTTAGCAGTTTTAATTGAACTTGATTCAGCAAAGATATGAGAACCAAGAGTAACTACTGAACTAGGAACAGTAACAGTTACAAGTGAATCACAGTTTTCAAACATATGATTACCTAAAATGTTTAGACCTTGTTCAAGTGTTAAATTAACAAGTGAGTCACATTCAGCAAATGCGTAATCACCAATAGTAATTACATAATTTGGAATTACTAATGTTTCTAATACGTCATTTTCATAGAACATGTAGTGACCTAATATATCATTTTTAATTGCAATATTTTCACTACCTTGCCATGCAAATGCATAATCACCAATAGTCTTTAAAGAATGAGGTAAATTAACATTCTTTAAGCTTCCTCTAAATTGAGTAACTTCTTTTTCAGTTACTAATTCATAATATGTATCTTCTAATACTTCATCATCTAATGAAACATTAGCTTCTTCATATTCATCACCATTCTTAATGTAATATGTCTTACCTTCAACAAATTCAGTGTCTTCAGTTAATTTGTAGACATCATTTAGAATATAGTTTCCATATTGATCATAATCTTTAGTAGCAAATGCATATTCGCCAATACTTTCAAGACCTTCATATAAGTTAAATTCTACTAAATCGAAATCATCATAGAATGCATAATCACCAATAGTCTTTAAGTTAAAGTTTACATTTCCTTCTTCATCTGATGGAGTAATTACTTCAATTAAATTATCATTGTATGCAAATGCATAATGTCCGATTCTTGATAAATCTTTAGAATAATATAGATTTACATATTCAAGTTTTAAGTTTTCACAAGCATAATCATCAATTTCAACAGCGTCAGTAATATTTAAATTAGCTAGACTTCTTGGGATTAAATAAACTGTTTCATTTTGTAATGTTTCAACAAAATATGGTAACATTTCATCTAATTCTTGTTCAGTTAAAATTTCACTTGTTAATTCAGTTGAGAATAACCATCCAAGTACAGCTTCATCACCATCAGATAGGCGAGTCTTACCAACAAATGGAATAGTTAATGTAACTAAATTCTTACAACCATCAAGTAAACCTTGACCAATTGATGTAACAGAGTTCTTATTATTATCATCATCATTTCTAGTAATATGTACTTCTGTTAAAGATACACAGTTCTTAAATGCGTAATCACCTATAGTTCTTAATTTCTTAGGTAATATTACATATGGAAGACTATGACATTCAGCAAATGCGTAATTACCAATTGAAATAATTTCATCTGGTAAACCAATTTCATTTCTATAATCACTATCTTCAACTACCTTATAATCTACAAGACTAGACATATTATAGAATGCATAATCTGATACATATCTTATATCACCTGTGATTTCTAAACGTTCAATATATGTACAGTTAGAGAATGAACCATAAGGTAATGAATACATGCTAGTATTAGTAATATATACAGTCTTTAAGCTCTTTGGAATATAATATTTAAATTCACCAGTAGTTAAGTTAGCTGTATCTTGATATTTTTGATTTGCTTCATATGAATTATCAAATTCAGTTTCACCAAAGATTACACCAAATACGCTTGATTCAGCATTTGAGTTATTAGATACACCAATAAATGGAATATCCATCCATTCAATTGATGAACACTTATCAAATGTTCTTGCAAATAATGATGTAACTTGGTTAGGAATAGTCATTTCAAGTAATGAACGACAATTGTAGAATGCGAATAACAATACTGAATCTAGAGTATCTTGAGGAAGATAAATGTGCTTTAAGTAAACACAGTTATAGAATCCAGCACGGCTTATAATTGTTTCTTTAGTAATATTAATTTCTTTTAATTTTGTAGGAATATAATATACTTCAGTTGAAATTGCATTATAAGCTTGAACTGTTGGGTCAAAGAAATTAATTTCTTCACCATCTTCTTCATACTTAGATAGTAACAATAAGTCTCTAGTTTCTTGATCATCGACATCATCAAGAGTACCAAATATCCAACCAAATACTGAATTTATAACGTTAACATTACCAACTTCACTACCAACGAATGGTAATTCAAGTAATGTTAAGTTTAGACATCCTTTAACTACACCCTTACCTAGATAATTAACTGTAGTTGGAATATCGAATGTATGAATACGAGTTTCAGCAAATGCGTAATCATAAATATTTTCTACACCTTCTTCTAGAAGATATGTTTCAATACCTACGCACTTCATAAATGCATATTCATCGATATTCTTAACTTGAGAATGTATTTCCATATACTTTAATAATCTATCTGCATAGAACATATATGGTGTTACTCTTGTTGTATCTATTGTAATATGTGCAATACCAGTTTCAACTGCATCAGGACGTTCTACACCATATTCAAATGGATAAATTACACCATCTACTAATAAACCATAGTTATATTCGAATACATGTGAACCAATATTTTCTTCTAAATAATCAGCACTAATATATACTAATGAGTCAGATTGAGATCTAGACATATTCTTAAATACTTGAGCTGGATTATTATAGTTTTCTAATTGATAACAATGAGAGAACATGTAATTACCTAAGTAAACAGAATCACTTGTTACAGTCTTAACATATGTATTATATTCAAATACATGGTCATGAATTCTTACAACACTTTGTGGAATATATAAGCTTGTGAATCCATCATTATTAGCGAATGCATAATCACCAAATTCTTCTAATTGAGAATTGAATCTTACTTCTTTTAGATTATCTAAATTAAAGAATGCATATGCACCAATACGAACTAGATTATATGGCATAATAGCTACATTTACATTAGGTTCGCTATTACCATAAATGTATAATTTAGATAAATTAGTATTATAGAATGCATAATCATCAATTTCTTGAATACCTTTATTTCCTTCAGTAGTATCAGTTTCATTAATAATTACATTTGTTAAAGTTGTAATATTCATGAATGCACCATAGCTTACTAAAGTTTCATCATAAATTGTAACGTTTACAATAGTTAAAGGAATATATGCATCATATGTATATTCTACTACTTCATCAACCATTTTCTTAGTTTCAGGATCTTCTACTTGAGTAGTTTCATTATCTTTATAATGTTGAACAATATATGCGTAAGCTTCATCTTCAACATAACTGAATGATTTTGAAGTATCAATACCAACTGGTTGGTAATCACTACTTTCAATATGAATTACATCTTCAGAATCACCTTGAGAAATTACTTGATAATAATGAGTTGATTTTGTTACAGCTGTTGTAACTGTTACAGTTCCTGTTTTTTCATCCTTAACTGAAGATATAGTAGCACTAATTGTATAGTAATCCGTACTACCTTCATAATAAGTTGAAATAGTTACTGTCTTATTATTATCATTATCTTTTCCAATAGTAGTCTTAATAATTGAAGTATCCATGTCAGGTAAATATGCATATAACATCTTTTCAGTTAATAACATAGCATATTCTTCAATATCAGCCATTGAATATGTCTCATTATCTACTAAATAATACTTTGTATCTGCAAAGATATATGTGAATAAACCTTCAATTTCATCTGATCCACGACTTGAACCTATAAATGGAAGTATAATTGATTCAACATTTCTACATCCTGAGAATACTCCTTCACCAAGATTTTCTAAGTGAGCTGGAATATCAATATTTCTTAAACTTGAGTTTTCGTTAAATGCGTATTCTTCAATTGATAATACTGTATCATTTAGATTTAATGTATCATCACTATTTAAACCAACGAATGAAATACAACGATAGAATGCACCTTCAGGAATAACAGTAATATTTGTTCCATCTGAATCTGTTCCAACAATAGTAGCCTTAGTTAGTGAAGTATCGTTTGCGAACATATACTTACCAAGTTTAGCACCATTAATAACAACATCAATTAATTGAGAGTTATATGCGAATACATAATCACCAATTTCACCATATACTGTATTACCTTCTTCATCTTGTCCAACTGATGTACCTAAGTTATTTGAAATAACTAAATGTAACATACTTGAACAATATTCGAACGCTCTATGACCAATAGATTTAATAGAACTTGGAATATAAATTGTACCGCTTTGTTGACCTGATACATCTTGACCAATATTTAACATAGTGATTAAAGATGTACAGTTATAGAATGCACCTTCTGGGATATTTACTACATCGTTAGATATAGATACTGTAGTTAAATCAATATCATTAGAGAATACATAAGGTCCTAGATAGTTACAATAAACTGTTGCGTCTACTAAGTTTAGACAGTTAGCAAATGAATATTTACCCATCTTAGTAACAGTTTGAGGAACTGTTAATGAAATTAAGCTTGAGTTATGGTTGAATGCATAATCTCCTACACTTGTAATATTAGCAGGAATTGTACATGCTGTAGATGAAGCAGCACCAAATTCTACTAAAGATTCACAGTGGTTAAATATACCATTTTCAAGGCTTGTTAGATTACTATTATCAACAATAACTTTATTTAATGCTGTACAGTAATTGAACATATATTCACCACTAATTGCAGAATGAATAGTAGCTTGTGTCATTGCAGTACACTTATCAAATATATATGCACCTAAGAAGCTATCATAATTCTTATTGTCATAAATATTTGTATATTTTCCACCATCTATTGAACTTGGAATTTCAATACTTTCAAGGGCAATACATTGACCGAATGCATAATCTTTAATTGTCTTTAAACTTTGTGGTAATGTAACTGTTCTTAACTTAGACATACCGAAGAATGAATAAGCTTCAATTACATAAATATTTCTTGGGAATACAATTAATTCAATATTTTGACATCCATAGAATGCTTTATAACCAATATACCATAATGTATCGATACACTTAGTAAAATCAATAGCCTTAATATTTAAGCAACCATAAAATGCGTAATCTTCAATCTTTTCTAGCGTTGAAGGGAAGTCAATTGTTTCTAAAGATGTACAATACATGAAGCTTGCAACATCAATTACTGTTGTACCCTCAATGAATACTAAATCTTTAATAGCTGTACATCCTTTAAACATAAAGTGTCCAGTATATTTTAGATTGTTAATATCAGTAATTGCCTTTTGATATGCAAATACATTTTGACCAAATTTAGATGTATTACCTAAATTAATTACCTTAATTAAGTATTCAATGTCTTTTAATTTTGGATCAAAACTAAATGCGTATGGTTGAACTTCTTTTGTATTATCTTTAATAGTAATATTGTATACTTCATTTTCAATGTCTTCTTGACTTGAATTATAATATTTCAATTTTGGACAATTATAGTAAGCATATGATTTAATTACAACAATGTCATCATTTTGAACAACCTTTTCAAGATTATCACAGAATGCAAACATGAAGTGTCCCATAGTGAATACATCATTTTCATCTGTTAAATCAGATGAACCATTAATTGTTACATTAATTAAGCTATCTGAATTTTCAAATGCGTGGTCACTTACAGTTCTAAATGAGTTTGGAATAATTAAGTTTTCAATACTTGAATTCATTGTTACAAATGAACCAACATTAGTAACAGTATCAGGAATTACTAATTCTTTGATATTAGTTGCACCATAGAATGCACCATTTCCAATAGATGTAAGTTGGTTTCTTCCTTCTTCATGATTAGCAACTAAATTAATATTTTCAATAGTTGAATAACTTAATGCACCATTTGCTAATTGAGTAGCATCTGTAATATTTAAAGTTGTTAAAGATTTTGGTAAATAATATTCATAGTATGATGAAAGATTAACACTAATAGTTACATTAGTTTCACCAACAGTTTCAGTATTTTCGTGAATATCATAACTTGTTAAATCCTTATATGTAATAGTTGGAGTATAGACATTATATGTCCATAATCTTTGCATTTCAGAACATGGTCTATATTCATGTGCAATATCTCTATCATAAATATCTACTCTTGAACCATATTGTGGTGACCAAGAAGGATAGAATTGATAAGCTATTGTACCTTCTACACCTGTAGAATCTCTTCTTAAACCAACAAATGGAATTGTTAAAGTTTCAAGATTTGGCATGTTGTAGAATGCTGAATGACCTATTTCTGTTACAGCGTTTGGAATTGTTAATTCATAAATAGATGCACATCCATTAAATGCTTTTTCACCAATCCATGTAACTGATTCAGGTATTACTAAATCAGTTAACATAATACATCTACCAAATGCATATCTACCAATTGTAGTTAATGTATCAGGAAGATTAATAGTTTCAATATAGTATAATTGGTGGAATGCAGCATACGCAAGAATAGTTTCTCTTGTAATTGTTAATATCTTCCAGCTATGTGGAATCCATACATCTCTAAATGAATTAGTTAAATAAGACTTAGAAGATGTTTCTGCATCAACAAACCAATATGAGAATGCACCATTAATATTATCACTATTTCTACCTAAAATATCTCCAACGAATGGAACTGTTAATTCATATAATGAAATACAGCTTGCAAATATACCATAACCTAAAGTTTCTACCTTACTTCCTTCAAAGAAGATATTTTCCATATCATAATCTGAATAGAATGCATAATTACCAACTGTTAATAATTCAGGACCAAGATAAATAGTCTTATAATGCTTTTCATCACCTTCATATGCAGTGTTAGCCCATCTTCTAATTCTTGATAAAGAATGTACTCCAATAGTTTCAACATTTTCAGAAACTTTGAAATTAACTAAGTTTTCACACTCATAGAATGCATAATTTGCATAATGGACTAAGTTTGGTGCAGTTACAAGATCAACAAAGTCTTCTGTTGTATCATTAACTAATCCTGTATTACGCCAGAACATATAAACACCTGTTTCAGTACCTGTCATATGTAATTCTTGCATTTCAGTATTTTCTGCGAATACATATTCACCAATTGTTTCAAGCTTGTCATATGTATATAAAACTTGTAAGTTATTACATCTGTCAAATGCATATGAACCAATTGATTCAAGCACCATAGGAAGATGAACAGTTGCCATAAATGTTTCTTCTTCTTGTCTTACTTCAATTTCATAAGTATATGAAGGAATACTATCACCGACAACAGCATTTTCAATTAATACATATTCATCACCATTCTTTGTATAATAGTTCTTATTTTCTTTAAATGTTCCATCCTTAGTATATACATAATAATCAACATTATTGATTCTAGTATTACCAAGATGGTCAAGATCATAATAAGCATATGTACCAATTGATTTAACCTTACTATCTTTTGTTAATTGATAAGTCATATATGTGGCACCATAGAATGCATAATCACCAATTGATTCTACAGTTTCATCATAAATATTCTTATTATTTTCTGTTTCATTAATTCCTACTAATTTAGAACAGTTATAGAACATACCATTAGAAATCATAGTAGCATTATCTAGCGATACATCTTCTAATGCTCTATCGTTATAGAATAGATAATCACCAAATTCAGTGTTCATAAAATGAGCAGTTCTTAATTCAGTATTATTCGCAAAAGCGTATGATCCAATGTTTGTTGGATAATTTCTATATAATGATGTTTCTTGTGCATTTTCGAAATCAATGCTATTAGAATATGAATATACTGCAACTAAATTATTACAATTTTCAAATGCAGAATGACCAACATAAGCTAATACATCTGGTAAGTAAATTGTACCTTCTTTAGCATCTTTGCTATATTCAACTTTTAATTCATAATATTTATTAGCAGGGACATTTAATCCAACAGTTACTTCTTGAAGAATATAATCATTACCACTCTTTGTATAATAATTCTTATTTTCAGCAAATGTTTTATCTGTAGTTAAATAATATGCATCATAAGGATTTAAGTCATAACCACCAAACATATCACAATTATAATATGCATAAGCACCAATATAATTTACTTTTGATGTTCTAGACATTTCCCATGCAAGATGAGTACAGTTATAGAATGCATAATTACATACTTTTTCAACATTTGTTTCAAATACATTATTATCAGGTTGAGATACTTTTTCTAGTGATGTACAGTTATAGAATGCACCAATATTAATTTCTACTGCGTTCATTAACACAACATCTGTTAAATTAGTATCATTCATAAACATATAGAATGCTAAATATCTGCTGTAGAATACAGCCTTTTCTAATTCAGTACATTCAGCAAATGTATGAGCTGTACCATCAATTACTTCAGTATCATTAGATTTAATAGTACTATATCCAAATGATAATACTGTTGAATAACAATATACTTCTTTTAAATTATTACACTTATTAAATGCGTAAGCACCAATGCTTGATAAATTAGTTGGTAAATATACTATTGCATCATT
>OCTW011527339.1_pt1 | contig 59816 bp, 93 predicted proteins | sample 1539671 | NCBI WGS metagenome assembly OCTW01 (sample SAMN02144230, study PRJEB22623) | gut metagenome | biome: sheep rumen | host: Ovis aries | place: New Zealand | reverse complement strand
CTACGGCGGGACCAGGTTCTTCGTCACAAAGCATAAGCCTCCGTACAACATTTACGGTCAGACATTTATCGGCTTTATTTACAGTCCATACTATACTGGTGAACCGCATTGGGTGAAGAACGATACAGGTTGGTGGTATGACAATGGCGACGGAACATATCCTGCAAACCGTTGGAAGTTAATTAACAATAAATGGTACTGGTTCAATGAACATGGATACATGGGCACTGGCTGGCTCAGCTATAAGGGTCGTTGGTATTATCTCGACGAGAATGGTGTAATGGCCACTGGCTGGAGAAAGATCAAGGGCAAATGGTATTTCATGGACAGCGAAGGTATCATGCTCACCGGCTGGGTCCATTACAAAGACAAGTGGTATTTCTGCAATGAAAGAGGAGAAATGCTTACTGGCAAACAGATGGTTCCGGCATATTTCGCTGAGAATGGCGAATTAGTCAGAAAGTAACTTTCAAAATCCAAAATTTCCCCGGGTGGGATTTTTGGAAAAACTCGTTTAAATCATACGTGGCGGAATAGGTAGACGCATGAGGTAAGGCGTTCATCAAGTTAGCGGTAGGTGTAGCAAGTGGCGGGGGCGCTCATGTATGGTGCAAATCCATACCGTGTGATTATATTTAAGAAAGAAGGTACAACGATGCCAGAGCAGTATATTATGCCGATTTACAACACAATTGTCGGTATTGTAATCGGTCTTCTTGTCAGCACAATTACGGGTCTGATCAAGAGAGGAAAAGACGCGACAAAACAGAAGGACGCGAGAATTGACGCTACCGAACGGGGCATCGCTATCCTTTTAAGAAAGCAGTTGAGAGAATATTACTCAACTTACGAGTATCAAGAATCCATCCCTCAGGACGATTGGACGGATATCGAAGAAACACACAGAGTGTACAACGAACTTGGCGGGAATCACACAGGAGACCGCCTGTTCGAAGAATTAAAAAATAAACATATTCAGGGGTAATAATTATGGCAAAAACTTATATTTTAGAACCTACTGTGGTATCTTTAACTGCCAGTAATGGTGGTTTCAACGGTACTATTACAACCGATTATGACGTTATGGATCATATCGGTCTCGGAACCATATTAGAAGTCGGAGATGCCAAGTATACTTGCACCGAAGTGCCTCCTGAGCATCACTCATCGAATTTTGAAATAACAAATGGCGATTCTCAGGCTAGTAACATGGCTAGCGTGTACATTATAGGAGGGGAATTACACGTTTCTGGTACAGCTCCTAGTATCACAACTAGCGGTGAGTATACAGTCTCCATCTACACCGAAACAGAAGACGTTGATCCGTATCCTGTTAAGAATTTTACATATGAGCATGCAGAAGTTGCTAAGAACGATATCGAAGATATTATCCAGGCAATTTACATAAGCCGCGAAGAAACAGAATCACAGGCAGCGCATGGATATTCTCCTGCAGATAGACTCGTAATCGCTGTTGCCAAGCTGCACGGGGTTAATCCGGAGAAAGCGCTTACAACAGGCAACTATCCTAACCAGATAAAGAGGATCGCTGCAATTATTCGTGGTGACTTTGGTAGCGACTCCTCTGTCGGATAAATGGCGTGATATATGGCTAAAAATTATATTTTAGAACCTACAGACTTCTCCGATCATCCTCGTAACGATCTCGAAGGAATCGACGATCTTATGGATGATATTCTTGGGCTGAAGGAATCTGAGGAAGAAGATCCGTCACCTTCACCTGAGCCAAAGCCTATTGACGATGGAGGAGGTTTACAATGAGCAAAACTTATATTTTAGAACCGACGGAGTTGCAGGTTGTAGAATACATTACTCCAGCTGGCAAAAGTCTAGAAGCACTCATTACTAATACTCCGTTATACGGGTTGTCAATAGAAGAATTCAATGCCTTAATCCCTGTTAGAGCAATCTTCGAAGTCGGCAACGGTGATAAATTTATTGCGTTTCAGGGTGAAGACGAAGTTTACGGGCCATTAATGATGTGGTCAAGGGACGGCTCTGACGTTAGTGGTCCTGGAGACCCGCAAGTAGCTGTTCTTTTTAATGATACGAATAAGATCACCTCGTTTAATTTAATCTCCGATGCCACAACTGAACCCGGCACTTACACAGTCTCCATCTACACCGAAACAGAGGACGCTCCTAAGTATCCGACCAAAAATACCTCCTACGAACTTCACGGTCATAATGAGGTCGAACGCATCCGTTACAAGCTGAAAAAGAAGGCTGAACAGGGTGACTCATCCAGTGGTGGAGCCGGAGTATTTATGGTTGGCGCAACCCTTAGCCCAAAGGCCACGACATTGGATAAAACATGGACTGAGATACGCGATGCTGCCGACTCTGGAAAGTTTGTTGTTATTGGCTATCGCAATGCGCTTGGCAAGTTCATGTATGAGTATGCAACCGCCATTTACAACAATAGAGGCTACTATAGTGTCCTTGTATTGAAACTGGGTACGAACGACGATGCTCCTACTGCGATAATATACAAGACAGATAGCCCGAATGATTATCCTAGTCGTGATAATCTATCTTAATCAATTGCGACACTTAATCCGGATTTAATGTGTTATACTATATCCTGGGCTTTTAGTAGACAGGAGGTAAAATGACAGTCTTTAGGGATGAAGCTAACGGATCATATTTCGTCAGCTTTTATCTAAAGGATCCGGACCGAAAAGGTAAGTATCGACACATCACAAAACGTGGATTTTCCACAAAGAAAGAAGCCGCACGATGGGAGCGGGACAATGCTGATAAGCCACTCTCAACGGACAAACCATCATTCATTGATATTTGTAAACGTTGGGAAGTGAGTATTCAGGCATCCGCAGGAACAATACGACAACATCGTGAGCACTTCAACATTCGTTTCAACCAATACAAGGATATTCCGATCGACAAGATCTCCAAAGAGGATCTGATCGACTGGCGTATCTGGTTGGCGCAGCAGCCATTTTCTACAAAGACTAAGAACACGACCATCACATACGTGAAAGGGGTGCTCCGTTACGCCGCAGTAACCTATGATATTCCAGATTACTCCCCGATCTTGACTAAGCTGAAAAAATCAGATACGGAATTGATGGGTGAACCGGAAATCTGGACACCTGACGAATTCTCGAAGTTCATCAACTGTGTGGAAGATGGCTGCTACCATTTATATTTTGAATTCCTTTACTGGACCGGCTGCAGAAGAGGAGAAGCTATCGCCCTTCAGAAGAAAGATCTGAAAGATGGGTATGCGCTGATCCGATATTCTCAACGGTATCAGAAGGAAGGATTAACTCCAACCAAGACAAAAAACAGCAGGAAAGTTCAGCTCGATCGTCAATTATATTTGACACTAAAAGCCTATGCTGACTCAACTGAAGGTAACTATGTCTTTGGCGGAGAGAAGAGTCTTTCTCCAACATCTATTGCGAGACAATTCGACAAAGCGATTAAGAAATCTGGCGTTACTAAAATTCGTCTTCATGATTTACGACATTCTCATGCGAGCTGGCTGATTTGCAACGGCGTCAATATTGTCGCTGTAAGTAAACGGTTAGGCCATAGCTCAATCAACGAAACACTCAAAACTTATACGCATTTACTTGAATCCACAGATCAGAACATGATCGACAAAATCAATGAATTTAAGTCTAACTTTTTGAGTTAGAGCACAAGGTTGTATATTCCAAATCGAGAAGATTTGTAGCATATTTGCGGATAACAGGCTACAAAAAGTACCTGCGACACATGTGGGTCAATTCCCTGTTCCTGCGCCTTGTGTAGAAAGTCCTTAGAAATAAGGGCTTTTTCTTATTTTGGGTTAGGTTTTGAGTTAGAGATCGGCCACGTACGGATGATATTTGAATCCGGAGTGTCGCAATTTTTACATCTCTTTTAATAGTAAAGGAGATTGAATCATGAATTACGAAAAAGCATTTAAAAAGCTCGTTGAGCAGATCAAACTTGAAAGTGAGTTTGCCAAAGAAGAATTATTGAAAGACGAAAGGAATCTTGAAGACGTTAAGGACTTATATATCCCTAAGGAGATGAGTTACGAACGTAAGAGATTACAGGAACAGATCAAAGTAAACGAAGGCAAAGTTCGTTATGATCGAGGTATGATATTTGCTTATGAGTCAATTAAAGAGCTCGCCGTTAAACTTGAGAACGACGAATTCTTTACTGAAGAAGAGGAAGCTTAACAAAGCTTCTTTTTTTTTATTTTTCTGGAGGCATTCATGAAAAACAAATACACAAAAGAATGGCTTAAAGCCGCATTGATCAGAGCAATCAAGACTTCCGCTCAGGTCATTCTGTCAATGATTACAATTGGAGCAGCTATTAAGGACGTTGACTGGGTTAACGTTGCTTCTGTCGCTGTTGTCGCATTCTTTTATTCAATCGTTACCTCCCTGGCTGGCTTACCGGAGGTTACAAATGGCGAGGATGGAACTTTACTGATTGACACAACTGATCCGGAAGTTAATAGATATTTGCTCCAGTATAACTCCGATCTGGAAGAGATTGCTGGCAAGAAGTCTGTTACGTTCAAGGTTAATCCGAATGCTGATTTGAGTGATGATCATGAACAGAAATGAACTTTATCATTTTGGCGTTCCTGGAATGAAGTGGGGCGTTAGACGGTATCAGAATGCTGACGGATCGCTTACATCGGCTGGTAAAAAACGTTATGGACATCTGCAGAAAAGAAACGATAAGCATGAATACATCAAAAAAGGCAGCAATTCCGAAAGACGAACATACGAAAAGATAACCAATGCCCGCGGACAGAATGTTAAGAAATTAGCTTCTAAGGCGGCCAATGAAATCGAGAATACAAAAGAATACAAGGATTGGCAAGATGTTCTTTCAAAAAGGGGCAAAATAAATCAAAACGGGCAGAGAACTCTTTCATATTTCGACAAAGAATACTCTTTAGACGAGCTTTTAGAAACTATGATGTCCGACTCAAACATTCAGAACGCATACGAAGCAAAAACTAAGGAAATCTTGGACAATTACAAAGACAGGGCTATAGATGCTTCACTTCTTGATGCTGGTTATAAAGCTACAAAAGAAGGTAGAGAATACGTGCACTACTTGATGGATAAATATGGTTAATCCGCACCAAAAACAAGGCATATATTGATGAAAGGAGAACTGTTTATGACAAACAGAGAAAATCTGCAGAAAGAAGCAGACAGACTTTACTCAGCACTCGAAAAGTTAGATCCGAAAACGAAGGAGTACGCGAATGTACAGACCAAGTATTTCAAGGTACTGGACAAGATTACCCAGGAAGACGATCGATTACTTAAGATTGAAGCTGACAAACAGGCGAGGGAAAACAAGAAACTGGAATCCGAACACAGAGCGACACTCGAAGATGAAGAATTCAAACTTAAAGCCGAACTCGAACGTATGAAAACAGCCCACAAAATCGAACTCGAAAAGTTAGAGTTCGAGCATAAGGCTGATATTGAACAGCGAGAGCTCGACCACAAGGTTGAAATGGATCATTGCGATTTCGAACTTAGACAGGATGAAAGTTTACGGAATACTTCTGCCAGAGATGCGGATATTGCAAGTAAGAGGTTTGATATTCTGAAGAAATTCTTGTGCGATCTTGGAATCGCTGGTGTAACACATGAATTAAGGCTCCAGACGATTGCGAAACTTTATCAGTTCGAGAGCGACGGATTGGTCTTGCCTAGCAGATTGATGCAATTTTTCAACAGTATTTCAAAGAAGTGAACCAAGAATCAAAAATAGGAAGGCGCAGCATTAACACGCCCTCTTATTTTTTTTTCATTTCCGCAGTAAAAACGCACCTTTTAATGAAGGAGGAACTGATCATGAGAGAAATGAGATCGGTAAAGATTGGAAAAAAGAACATTGTTTTATGGGGAAAGGATAAAGAGGCTAAACTTGCCGCAAATACCATTGCAAGCGTAGTATTGATTACAAATATTGCGTATTATGGGTATTGCGCTAAGTATTACTGCGGAATCATAAAAGGACTCGTAAAACACTGAGTCTTTTTTTTTCGCAGTTCCAACAATCCTTGTATATTTTTTGCCTTATGGATAGTAGAGAATTTAAACGAATCTGTCGAAACAGAAACTTCTACGTCGTTCAGACGTTAGTAATCGAGGAGGAGATTAAACAACTGGAAAATGATTACTGCACGCCTAGAGCGCCGAGATTAGAAGTTATCGGAGCACCGGCTCATGACAACCAATCGCATATTGTTGACTATATTTCAAGAAAGATGCGGTTAGAAGAAGAACTTGATGAATTGTATAAGCTTATCAGGACTATCGACGAAATCAAAAACCTAAATTTTCCATGGGGAGAAATTCTGTGGAAGTCTCTGGTAGAAGGACAACCAGTAAGACACTTGTGTTCTGAGTATGATATTTCAAAAGACATGTATTATAGAAAACTCGCAATATTTACATCTTCTTTAATAGAAAGGAAGATAAAATTATGTTCAAAAAGTATGAAGAACACACAGTAGTAGCATATAAAACTGCTAAGATGACAGCACACGACTCGATGACTACCGTAATGGACGTGGTTGAAGGAGGATATTTCCACGCACCTTTACGGATAGAACTCCAGAGCGATGGCGTATTTGAAATCAGTTTTAAATGCACAAAGAAGGAATTCAAAGACATTGAGAGAATTTTATATTCTTTAAGAAGAAACAAAGCTATAGGATTAGGAGTTATGACATTAGTCTAAACTCCTTTTTCTTTTTTTTTCGCAATATTTACATCTTCTTTAATAGAAAGAAAACAAAAAGGAGATTAAAAATGAAAGAGTTTGAAAACTATAGAATTTGTGGTACACATCAGGAAGCTATGAATTTTATTCAGAAGCTCGAAGAGCAGGGAAGCGAGTACAAGATTGTATTAGGTACTCATCCCACTCTGGGCGACTGGACCAAGATTGAGTATTCTAAGTACGATCCATTCTATGCATCAAGAAAGCAGAAATAAACCTGCTTTTTGTTTTTTTTTCGCGAAATTTACATCTTCTTTAATAGGAGAGGTGAATAAAAATGAAAAGAAAGAGTAATATTTACACAGTCATCGCTAGAGACACTAAAACTAAAACCGCGTTTGAGATGGCACAAAGTATTTGGGACATTGTGGCTAGATGCTTCGGCATTTATGGCCGCCCGTCCGCAAGAATTATGCCATGCCAGAATGCATACAAAGTTGAATTCTATGCGACGCCTGATGAGTATGAATTCTTCAGAGTTGCTTATGAACTATTTCTGAAACAAGAAGCTAAGTATTTATAACAAAGCTTCTTTTTTTTTCGCGAAATTTACAAACACTATATTGAAGAGATTGTTTAAATGGAGGTGGAAATCCTCTGGTAAGACACGAAGGCGTATCGGCAGTCCGATACCTACCGCAGTCATGGGTGGAATTCCCTGGGTTTTCGTTGGGCCCGCTGCCTGAACAATCTTTTTTATTTTTCGCATTTTAAACAGCTCTCTTAATAGGATAAAACAAGGAGGTAATTAACATGACAAGGACTGATTTATCCAAAAGAGAAGCTATTGAAAAGTATTCGAATCAAGGATTATATTTGATGACTATTAATATCTGGTACGATGGTATTAAAGTTTCTGAAGATGAAGATTATCTATGGGGCGTCTTCGGAAAGAAACAGCTGTTCTGGCAGTACAAGAAGCAGGAGTTAGCCGCACTCTGTTCTTCGGTCAATTTTGAATTTGATGAAGAAGATTATGGCGAGACTGTTGTTTCAGCACGGTTTAACAGCGATACAATTCCGACGCATTCAACGTGGAAATTTACAGATAAAGAAAACTTAAAACCTTGTGTGTATAAGGTTGATATTCAAGAAATTTAATTCAAGACAAGAAGCCTTTAACAAGGCTTTTTATTTTTCGCAGAAAAAACAAACGCGATAGTGAGAAGACCGGGTACTTTGTGCCTTATTTTAAAGGTCTTTTTATTTTTTTTTGCACGAGCATGGAAAGGAGATTAAAAGATGATTGTGCATATTCTCATTGGGATCCTTGTTGGAATCCCCATCGGCTGGGCAACAGGAATTTTATTTTTCATTGGAAAGGAGGCGGACGAATAATGTGTGAATTTTGTGATGCCTATGTAAAAGGCGAAGATTTCAAATATATATACAAGAACACGTTCAATATTATTGGCGAAGTGCAGCTGGACGTGGATGCATATATTCCGAGTGGTAAGCCATCCATCGAGTTTGTGTCTTCTATCTACGTATGCAACTTTGGCCCGTATGACGAAAATGCCACGAGCGTTCCAATCACATTCTGCCCGATTTGTGGCGTAGATCTCGAATTCGAGAAGGCGAAATACGAAAGAGAACAGAGGGAGAAGTTCGAGAAGTCTCAGAAGGAATTTGACGAACTATTTGAAAAAACTGTATACGTGACAGTCACTGATATTTCAAAAGAATCTGGTTTCAATCGCCAAACAATTCAGCAGGCCATACAGAATGGGAAATTAAAAGCTATAAAGGAACCAGCCGGAAATGCTTTCGGATTTAAATATTTAATCGCTCTGCGCGACGCCGAGGAATGGCTTAAAAAAGAAGCAACTCATAAAAAAGGAAGACCTAGGAGGAATAAATAATGGAAAAGGAAAAGGCAACACTTATCGACAAATCTGAAGATTATCAGAAGGGCTACTACGACGGATACCATAAAGGATATTCTGACAAGACATCGGCGATCAATAAGGCAAAGAAAGAAGCAAAAGCGGAATATGATGAAAAGATCAAAAACTTGGCGATTCATACGATATTTCCGTTTAATGTCGCATATTTAATTGCCGAGGATTCCGAAAAGATCTTGTTTTTCTCTCCAGAGCTGATTTACAAAGCGATGAACAATAATCTTAACGCCAGACAAATGGATGTTCTTGTATGCCGATATAGAGATGGTAAGACTCTCGATGAAATTGCTAAGAAATTTGGTGTTACACGAGAGCGCATCCGCCAGTGTGAAACAAGGGCTATAGGTAGATTAAGCGATCCGATGGTGCTCAATTCTATGCGAGCTGTTTCTTACACTCAGTATAAAAATCTGGAAAATCGGTATGAAGCTGTTTCATACGCATACAATCATACTCCTGAGCAAAAAGATATCGAGGAACTTGTTAAAGAGAGCGCCATTACTGAAATGCCGATCGAGGATCTCGGTCTTTCTATAAGAACCCATACTTGTTTACGTAGGGCGGGTATTTCAACTGTCGGCGAGCTCATTGCCAAAACACAAACGGAAATGATGAAGGTCCGTAATCTTGGCAAAAAATCACTGTATGAAATCAAGACGAAGCTCAACAAGATTGATTTAGGATTCAAGGAAGAGTAAATCGAGGATTAGATCATGACAATCACCACGATTTACCGGATATTTTTTCCATTGAACGAGTACAAGGAAATGCTGGAGTTTGCGAGTGCTTATAAAAATTACAGCAAAATTGCCGAAGATACGACAGGTACCACATACGAACTCAAAGAAGTTTACACAGTCAACGCAAACGAAGGAGAACAGAATGACAAAGCTTAAATGGTTTGACTTAGAAGACTGGATTGAACGTCAGATTGATATTCTGATTGAAGAATCGATCTGGTACAACTTGTGAAATAATTCGCAATAATTGCAAAGTCCATAGTAGGAGGTAAATATGGATATTTTGTTTTGTATCGTTTCTCTTATCCTGGTAATAGGATATTGGGTAAGAGAACAGGAACACGAACAGGAGCTGAAAGACTCCTACGAAGAAGGCTATAAGAAAGGATTATACGAGAACGTTGTAAAGTTCTCGAAAGACTAACTTATAGTCTTTTTCTTTTATCACCGAATATTTAAAACCTCAGGGAAAGAAAGGCTTCTGAGGTTTTTGATATTCAAAAGATACACTGTTAATTGAAAGGAGAAAATTATGACAGTAATCAACAATACTCTTCCGCCGAACGATGGCAACGAGTACATCATGACAGAAAATGGATGGGTTCTTAAACAGGAATCGAAGCCAATTGGTAAGCAGAAATTCTACACAGTTAAACAGGCTTCCGCCGAAACCGGATGCAAAATCTCAAGCCTCAGAACTGCTATAAAGAGCGGGTTTTTACTTGCTTCTAGAGTTCCCAGCGGAGCAAATAATGGCGACGCAATTTATATTAATGAAATGGATCTCATTGATTGGCTCGACGATAAGCAGAAAGTGCGCGATATAAAAGCACACGACACTTATCTAGCATATATGAGAAAAGTCAATCAGAAAGCTCGCGGCAAGAAGCAGCCAGTACAAGAATCAAAGCCTAAAAAGGTTGTGAAGGCGAAGGAGGAGAACCCGAATATGGATATTTCAAGCATCTCAGAGGCGCTTCAGAGAATCATCGATCAGGAAGTGGCTAAGGTCAAAGAAAGTTATGAGTTAAAGCTCAAAGAGACATATGACAAGGGATATTCTGATGGAAAAGAACAGGCCGCTCTTGACAACGAGGATCGCTATCAGGAAGGATATCGTGATGGAATTGCCGAAGGTCGTAAGAAGGCTGCAGAAGAAATTTCGGTAATCGCAAAGGGGATGTACAAATGAACTGGCAGATGCTGATATTAGGGCTGGTACTGATCGTGGTATCAGCCTTTTTAGGTTTTATGGCCGGAGGATCTATCATGACGAAAACTATGATAATTCCATCAACGATAATGCTGCAATATGTAATACCGCCTAAGAAAGCAGACGATATTATGTATTTATTTTTAAATACTGATGCTGAGCATTCTAAAGAAGGTAAAAAGCTTGCGACATTATTCTATACGCTGTATCGGCTAGGAGCGGTGTTCGATAAGAGTGAGTTGACGAGGCATTGCTTCTTAGATGCGCTTACACACGATTCAAATGTACAAATTGCATATTTGAGATACATGGAAAAACAGACAGGAGTTCATTTTGATAAGGAGGAAACGAAATGAGCATTATGAAACAGCTGCGTGATCTTAGAGAATATTTGGGAGATTTTCTTAGATGCACAGACACGGATCTGGTTATTTTTATGATGCCTGATAATTTCGAGATTTGTCTTTATGACAGTCGTTATCATTTTCAGCAGTATGGAACAAATATTGCATTATCATATGATGATAATTACGAAGTCAATGAGATCGGAGACATGATTATCAAGAAGTATCACGAGCATTATTTACTTCAGTTTTGCGATCAGAATTGCGACTGGTGTGCATATCGAACTTCTGAGGGCTGCGAACTCAGGAAAGGAGAACACAAATGAATGAAGACACTGAAAGAAGTCTCATAAAAGAGCACTGCTCTGCGATAATGAGCTCGGTAACTAATCTTCATACACTTGCTGGGGAGTTAAGAAGACAGCTGAAAGAAGAATATTTAGCTGGTTTCGAAGAGGGATGTAAAGCGGCGTCGTTGGTAAGGTGCAAAGACTGCGCGCATTTTATTCACGTAAACACATCCTTACATAATACAAAGATCTGTCTCAAAGGCCACAACGGATATGAGACGTTTGGCTGCACGGAAGGAGAGAGGAAAGAAGAATGAACGGAGAAGAGCGTCAGAAGATGATAAATCTCGCGGACACTATAAAGGGCGAGATCAATAGGATGTGTGTTACCGATTCTTTGGCTGAAGTGAACACCATGGCAGACCAAGCAATAATAAATATCGAGAAGTTGAGAAGTTGCAGAATATGCGCTTCGCAGATTCGGTGGGTGAAAGGAGAAACGAAAAATGTACAAGATTGACTCTCCTGTATATTTTGAAGAACTTTGAAGATAGGGTGGATGTAATTAATGATTGATCTTGATATTCTTCGAAACGCTTTCAAAATTGATCCGTCAGCGCCGCTAAAAAGAGGACGGATGTGCGATTTCTACATACTTGCCAATGGCGGACCGGTGGCAATATATCGCTACTGGCACCATGACCTATTTAAGAATGACAAACCGAAGAAAATGAGGAAGAGAAAATGACACTGGATGAGTTTTTTGAGTGGCTAAAGACGCAGACTATTGAAACGATGATTGTGTCCTTGAGATACAAATATTCTTGGGAAAAAGAATGGACTTATTCAAATGAAATTCTCGAAGTTGATATCTTTGTTGATGGTTTTTATATTTGGCTGAATGACTGGGATGAAGGTCAGACGGATGTTGAAGTTCTTGGATGCATTCCTCTTAGTGATGTAGTTGTCAGGCCATTTGATATGAGAGGTAAAGATAGTGAGTGATTTACCATCCGCACAGCCAAAGTGCCATAAGTGGATACCGCGTAATGAGAAATGCCGTGAATACATTGGTACGGTTTTAGTAAACGTAGAGTATCACTATTGGGTTTGCGATGCTTGCGGTTATCGAGTGAAAAAAGGACGGCCAATGTATAAATTTTGCCCAAACTGCGGAGTGAGGATGGGTGTAGAGGAGGATAAAAATGAGAACACTTCTTATAAAAATAAAGACTGATAGTGATCGTCCGCTGGAGGAACTTAAATTCGATTTATCGCAGGAAATTCACTGCTGTACGGCATGGTTCGATGTTGACAATTTTACTATCGAAGAACTTCCTGAGGAGGAAGATAAAAAATGTTAGATCGGTTTGGTTATTGGCCTTGGTTACGCCCTGTACCGCCAGCACATGTCGAAGGATTCGGAACTGCTGCATGGCCGAATAAAGAGTGGTGTAAACACAAACAAATTATGTGCCAGCATGCAAATCCTAGCGGTTTCTGCGCAATGACGGCTTGCATAGTACGACAGAAAGGAGAGAATCATGGCACTCGGTAAAACACTTCTCGAACTTGCAAATAAAGGCTATGAGATTCGGTTCGTATATGGCCCTACGGATACAGATCCGTTTTATAGCGATGCTGTCGCTATGATAATTTCAAAAGGAATATATCATCAAAGAATCAATCTCGATGTGCGTGAGGCTCGTCAACTCGACGATGCTGGTATAGACACATGTCTCGAAAGTGCTCTTAAAAATAGTGAAAAAAATATAATGGAGGCCATTGAAGGAAAATAATGGATCTAATAAGCAAACAGAAAGCGATTGATGAAGCACCACAGTGGATTCCTGTATCGGAAAGAACGCCGGAGGATAGCTACGATACCATTTTTATTGTAACTACTGGAAGCGGGATGGTTAAATTAGCTTGGTTCACAAAAGAAGACGGTTTTGTATCACTGACTGGTTTTCACCGTATTTCTGAAGTGACTGCATGGATGAAACTGGAACTGCCGAAGCCGTATGAGAGGAAGGAAAAATGAAACCATCTGATATATGCATAATAATATGGATCACTGTTCTATCTATTGTGTTCGTTATAACAATGCTCTCTTTAGCGTGGGCAATATTTGAAGACACAGAGATCGGTGAAATGATCACTGAACGATTCAAGGAAAGGTGGAAAGACGATGCCTAAAAATGATATTTGGGACAGTAATTTTAATCATGTCATGAGAGAAATTACGCCAGAAGCATTTGCTGGTTTACTTTCGGATGCATTATTTTTTAACCGTTGTAATTGTTGTTGCACTCAGAAAGATATTTATCCGTGCGATAGTCAATGCTATAAGCATATTCTGGAGTGGCTGGATAGTCATTTCGATGAAAATGGTAAAAAACTAATTGAAAATTTTAAGACATGGGAGGAGATTAACGAATGAAAAATTATGCCTACGAGATTACTGGATATAAACTTCTGTCGAATCCTGACACGGGGTTAGTTCTAAGATTTAAAACCAACCTCGATGCACGGTCTGTCCGGGTGTCTATTATTTCTAGTTATTATAAGACCGATGATGATTCGTTTAAAAATATTACAAACATGTACACCAACGAGAACGTTACTACGATATATTTCGACTCGTGGGACTCAAGAGAAAACTTCATGAGACGTCATATCAAATATGAAGGACCGAACGTGTATTATATGACGGTAGCTTCTAACCCATACGTAGAATTCAATCAGTCGGATTATTCATTTACATGTACAATTGATGATATTGATGAAGAAGTAAGAAAAATGTTAATGAACACGCCGAATGCACTTAAGCCTGAAACAGCTGACTTAAAGTCAGCTATGAACAGTATTTATGGAGTAAAAAATATGAAAAAACTTATTGATACAGATTCAATTCATATTTCAACCGAAGGATATGAACCTACTCTTCGATGGACTGGCGAAGGATATACGAAGCTATTTGAGGACGCATCGTTTCGTATGTACGACACACCATTCCTTACTTTCGAATATAAGGAGGATAAGAATTTGGACAAAAAAATCAGACACATCCAGATCAATGAAAAGAAGAAAGTTGTCACGATCGTCTGGAAAGATGGAGACGTGACGATGGCAAAATGCAGTCCCAACGATACATGGGATCCTGAGAAAGGTTTATTGGTCTGTGTGGCAAAGCACGGTTTTAAAAGCAGCACTCAGTTTAACAAATGGCGTAAGAGAGTGGTTCCGGAAGAGGAAGAGGAAACAAAATCTCTTTTGGACAATATCGTAGAAGGCATTAAAAACAATTATCAGCCGAAGCACTCGGCTACTGAATAGTCAAAAAATATAGGAGGTAAAAGACTATGAAGAACGCGATCGCCGATTTCGTTAGAAATCACCCGTTTATGACACTCTTTATCGTAACAAGCGCATGCTCTGAGGCTCGCTGTGCAATCGTCGGTATTGCAAGAGCGATCACAGGAAAGTATCCGCCTGAAAAGATGGACATTAATGTTAATGGCCTGGAAGAAGAAAAAGAACCGGAAACAACAGTCATCGAAGGCGATGTTTCCGAAACCGATTCATTTCTTGACTGACCATACACGAGAGGCTCTGTATATTCTGCAGGGCCTCTTTTTTAAGGAGATTAAAAGATGAAACATGAAGATATTACTATATTCAGAATTGGCGGAGTAGAATTTGGCGCATTATTTGTATCCAAAGATGCTGCGCCGATTGCCTCGATCAGAGAACTCGCGTATAAATACGGAATGGATCTTGGCTATGTTGGCGACTCCAGCGATAATGATAAAGTTTGGGCGCTTATTAAACGTGCCGATGAGACTCCGAAAGGGGCTGACTTTTTAAGAAGTGCAAAAGATATTTGCACTGTTGAGAATGGATGGTATATGGACCATATTAGAACTAATGTTCTATATTTACTGTTCTTATACGAAGACTCACTTGCGGAAACTGTTAACGAGGCTGATATACAAGCATGAACGAAGTAACATACAATCGAGAAGATTTTATACGATATTCTGATGTAAAAAAGGCTATCGCTACAAAGTATTGTGATGAGCATCCGAAAGATCGTTATGGATATGAAGATTTTCAGGAGGTATTCAGACTCGCGAATAAAAGTGTAATTAATACAAGGGACTCTGATCAACCTCTTGGATGGGATGAATCAGAGTTCTTTTACGACAGGGTAATTGATATTTTCACGGAGGACAACATATGACGCACATTGAGGCTCTTAAGAGACAGGCTGAAAAGGACGCCAAAAGATATTTGGAAGCAAAGCTGAATTATGGTACAGGAGCCGGAACACAGCGCAAACTGCTTAATGCCGAATTGAAGGAGAAGCTTAAGAATGATATTTATAAAACCGCGTTTGAGAAAGCATTGGCTGCCGCTAGCGAAACCGATGCTCTTAAGAAAGTTCGACAGAAAAAAGGCGTTCAGCGAGCAGTTGAGGGAGGGCGCAAAACGCTTCGTGCAGCTCGTAGAGCGGAAAACTTCTACTATCGTCATAAGCCTTTTGTCGACTATTGGATAAAAAAGATGCTTGGTTGATTCGCAGTTAAAACACATTTGTTAATGAGGCGATATGCCCGTAGATAGAAAAGGAGATATTTTTATGAATGAAGAAGAAATCTACAACACTATTGAAGACATCAACAACACTACAACTGAAGAGGGAGATGCTACAAGCGAGGAAACCGAAAACAGCGATCTGCTTAATGCGGTGATCGGCACTGTAGTTATCGCCGGCGTAACAGCCCTTGCTTACAAGATCTGGAAGTTCTTTAAGAAGGATGAACCGGCAGACGACGGCCAGCCCAAGAAGAAGCACTGGAGGAGAAAACTCGAAGAGTCTCTCCTCAAAGACGGAGAAATCATTGTTTCAAAAGAAGAGTATGAAGAATTCCTGAAGTTTAAGGAATCTCAGGCTAAACAGGCGTAAGTCTCAAACTCGGAGGCTCGTGGAGATATTCTGCGAGCCTTTTTATTTTTTAGGTGAACTATGTGGTTGATCAAATACCGGAAAGATGGAGAACGGCCTAAAGAGGACAAATACAAAACCGAGAGAGGCCTTCAAAACAGAATCGAAGAGCTTAACAACGATCCATTAGTTGTTTCGATTCGTATATTTAAAGAAGTAACTTATGGCGAACAGCTGGATTTATTTAATCCAAATAAACTGCCATTCTAAATTCGCGAAATTTACAAACACTGTAATGAAGAGAAGGTTATGGGTTCGATTCCCATCATGGAGCTCGGAGGGAGAGCATCTCTTCATTTATTTTTTGCTAATGAAAGGAGATTAAAAAATGAACGTTAGCATGCAACTTTTAAAGGCATTCCCGAAACAGACAGCACAGTTTGTTTCAAAGAATCTGCCGACCATCATGACATCGCTTGGAGTAGTAGGATTCGTAGCAACCATTTACGAAACAAGCAAAGCAACTCTGAAGGCTGAAAGATATTTGAAAGAAGCCGAAGAGAAGAAGGAAGAGCCACTCACAAAGAAAGAGAAGGCTCTTATTTATGCAAAGACCTGCTGGAAGGCATTCCTGATCGGGCTCATCACAATTGGCTTATTTTGTGGAGCTCATAAGATCTCACTCAAGCGGCAGGCAGCTCTTGGAACAGCGCTGGCAATGGCAACACAGGATCTTGATGAATACAAGGCGAAGGTAGTTGAGACACTTGGCGAAAAGAAAGCAGATAAGATCGAGGATGATATTTCTGCAGACAAGGTAAATGCATATGTGTATGATGCAGCGGCTGTTAAGGGAAACGGACCGTTGTGGGTTCTGTCCTGGTGTAATGTTCCGTTCAGAGGCAATCTTGAAGATATTCGTAGAACGTTTAACGATCTTAACGAAGACATGTACAGAGGTACTGGTAAAGCATATTTTACACAGGAAATTAGCCTCAATGATGTTCTTGAAGCATTGTCCGCAGCATGTAATGCTCCTCAGCTTGGTCCGGTAGATCTTGGAGAACAGTTTGGATTCTCTCCTGAACTGACTGGTAATATCGATTATGAAATCCGTTACAGCCACACAAAGGATGGAGAGCCTTGCGGATATATTAAGATCAAGCCGCTGCCTCTCACGGAGAATCTGAAAGATATTTACTACTAATGCTTGTAGTAAATGAACTTGTATCTGCGGATATTTATTGCAGCGATTACGAGGCCTTTGCAATAGAGGAGATGTTTGATCAAATAGCCGAGGGCCCGGCAACAATTGATATTCACAAAGAGATGAGCGCTCCTGATACAATTCGTAATCGAGTAACTATCCGCAGAATGAAAGCAAATCATTTTTATAGAATACTGGATTCAATAAGGGAACATATTTATGAATGAAAATGGTGAAAAGTTTGTAAACTTCAGGCTGTATTGTCCGAAGTGTGAGAATTATAAAGTGGCTCAGGATGAAGAACCGTGTAACGAATGTCTTGAGAACACCGTGAATGTATATTCTGAGAAACCAATTAACTATAAGGAAAGGGAACAATAATGGAAAAGAATGAGGAGAAGAAAAAGGTCAACAAGTTGGCTTATATTTCAACAGGATTTTGTGTATTAGCAAGCGTCGGAGTAGATGCAATTCTTACAGGCATTGCGGCAACTGCAGTTCCGAAGACATTCGGTCTTCCTGGGCTCGCGCAGAAGATCTGTATCAAAGCAGGAACAATTGGCCTGTCTTTGGTTATCGGCGATGCGATTGATAATACAATCAGCAAATACGCGAAGAACATCGCGGACCAGATCTATGCAGCATTAGATGAACAGGTAGCTGTGTAACGAATAGGCGGGAGGTAACACTCCTGCCTATATTTTTGAAGAAGGAAGTGAACATGTTTATCGTATTAGTACGTAAGAAGGTATTCTCCAAATCGGCTCAAAGAATGATCGAATCGGACAGGTATTATATTTACAATACTGCAGAACTTGCCTACGAAGTCGCTAAAAAACTGAGCCAGGATGCGGAAGTTGTGTTTACGGCGGTTGCTCCAATTAAGAAAAAGTATGAAGGGAGAGCAAATGGCTGATACAAAATACAATGAACGAACTCCGGTAAGACCGGTCGTTGATAAACCCGCGAAAGTCCGTGAAAAGGGAATCGCCAGAAAGATGTCTGATATTTTCTTATCAGAACACATCGACAATGTTAAGAAGTATATTTTTTCCGATGTAGTCATTCCGGCAATCAAAGAGACAATTGTAAGTATTGTCCAGAATGGCGTCGAAATGTTATTTTACGGAGACTCGTCTATTGGAAAGAAAACTTACAAATACAGCAAGGATCTTGGAGGAACATATGTCTCGTATGACGGTTACAGCTCAAGCGCTAGAAATCGTGCAGTTGAGCCTAGGAATAGCGATAGAAGTTGGCATACTAGCAGGGATGTCATCTTTGAAACGCGAAATCAAGCAGCAGATGCAAAAGCAGAACTCATCCTCAGGTCAAAACGTTATGGCTCGGTCTCTGTTGCGGAGCTTTGCGACATGGCTAGGGTAAAACCTACTTATGTGGAAGGAGACTGGGGTTGGTTTGAACTGGAAGAATCCGACATTAATATTATAGGAAACAACTTCCGTGGATATTTCCTGGACATGCCAAAACCGATTTACATCCGATGAAGATTATTTTAGCAATTCTGTCGCTCTGTCTTGCGGCAGCTTTTTATTTTATCAGCGCTCTTATTGATCGATGGTATGAGGATCATCATAAACTTAAAGCTCTTCAGAAAGAAATGGAAGTTTTGATGGATGAAATAAACGAACTTTATATTCTCAATCAGAAGAACAATGAGAACGTTGAAGTCTGCGCTAGTGCAACGATGCATATTCGTAATGATATTGGAAGGCTTGGATTCAGGGTCCAAAAACTTGAAAGGAAAGGTAAAGATGAATAGTACATTAGTTAACTCTGTAACCAAATTTGGTTCAAAACTGGCAGTTAAGGCTGCTAAACATGCTCCTGAGATTTTAGTCGGAGCTGGTATCACATCAATGGGCGTGGCAGTTATTCACGCTTGCAAACTCACAATGAAAGCGGATCATATTCTTGATAATTACAATGAAAGAATGGCTAAGATCGATGAGGCCGTTGAGAAATCCAGCAACGTTAATGATCCGTTCGCTGAAAAATACACCGAGAAAGATGCTCGTAAAGACACGACAGTTGCATATTTGCTGACTGCAAAGGACTTTGTGAAACATTATTGGGCTCCGATGGCTGAATTTGCAATTGGTGTAGTATGCATTTGTGTTGCTCACAGAATTCTGAACAAACGTGTTCTGTATCTGGCTGCAAGTTACAACGGTCTGCAGAAGACATACAACACTTACAGAAGCCGTATTAAAGATGAGTATGGCGAAGAAGCTGATATTTTCGGAGTAACAGGCGCTCATAAACAGTCTCACGAATACACAGAGGTACAGGAAGATGGAACTCAGGTTGAAAAGACTGAAGAAGTCAGACCGGTTAATGTCGGCGATCTGTCTGATTGTGCGGTTATTTTCGATGAGATGTATTCAACAGAATGGACTGATAATCCTCTGGCAAATCTGTCACTGATCAGAAAAATTGAAGCTTATTACAATGATATTCTTGGTTATAAGAGAGATTTTGTTATGTGGTCTGATTGTTTGATCGATCTTGGTATCTGGAATCGTCTTCCGGTTGAAAAGAAGAAAATGATTCTCGGAAAAGGATGGGTGTATGATCCGAATAATCCTCGCAAGATCAACTTTGGCATCATTGATATTAACAGACCTATTACCGATGCTGCTAAAGACATGATTATGGGATATGAGGCGTCAGTATGTCTCGATCCGAATATTGATGGAGACGTGGCCACACTTCTGTGACTGACTGATTTAAATGCTCCGGGAGGTCGAGGAATGGCCGACATCTTCGACTTTCCGGAATTATATTTAGGCAAACTGTATGATACGGTCTTATAGCTGGATCCTGGCTGTAAGACCTTAATAATAAGAGGATAACCCAATGAGTAAAAGTTTTGATTATTTCATTATATTTTTCGTAGGCCTAACGGCCGGGGTCCTTGGTTCTCGTGAATACTTTAAAAACAAGTATGACTCGTGGGCTAAGGAAGAAGTTGACAGTATTTTAAGGCAAGCTTTCGAAAAGAAGCCAGACGATAGTCCTAAGAAGGTTGAAACTTCTCAGAAGACAATCATTGTGAATGATATTTCTGAGACAAAGCCAGCAGTCTCTACAGACTATCGTACTTTTTATTCGAAAAGTGGAGATACTTTAGAAAAGGAAAAACCTTTGGAGGTAAAAATGGCTGAAAAGGAACATCCAAGAGAACAAGATGGTCCGTATTTAATCTCTGAAGAAGATTATTCAGAGACTGAGCTGAGCTATGACAAAATGAGCTGTACGTTCTACGTTCCGGACAAGATTGTTGTTGACGATCTGAGTCGTGAAGCTGTTGAACCGTCTGTGATCGGCGATGAGAACATTGAATATCTTGTCAAAACTCAGAGCAAATTTGTTTATATTCGTAATGAGCTTCTTAGCTGTGATCTTGAGATTAGCAGAGATGAGAGCTCTATTGCCGAGAGTGGTGGTGTAGTATGGCGCGGATGATCTCGGTAAACGATTTGTATGAACAATTATATTTGAAGTTTGGATACGATGATGGCTTGTGTCAGATCGTCAAAGAGTTTCTGGACGAATTACCGAAAGAAGAAGCAATCCCTATGAATTATATTTTCAGATTCATGGAGAATCGTGATCCGGTTTACAAATCAAATCTCATGACTATGATTGACAGTTACAGAAAGGAGGAGGATGAAAGTGAGAGCGTTTCAGCCAACAGCTAACTTCCAAATCTTTGAAGAAAATTATATTTCTTGGCTGTATGGAAAAGTAGGAAGAGGCTCTGAGCAGTATGGATGTTATTGGCGAATCATAAGACGCCTATATTCTTGTCCATTCTATGTTGCAAACAGTAAGAGATCTCAAGTGTATAAGGACATCAATCGAATCAGAGATGGCCTTGATCTCAGAATTATATTTTCTGAAGATCTTGGATACAACGTTGATGAGCTGAGAAACTCCAATAGCGATTTTGAGGATTTCTTCAGCGAGAATGAAAGATGCTCAATGCTTGAGATGATGGTCGCTTTTGCTTTGCGCATCCAGTCGGATATTATGTGGGATCCGGATAATGAAGACCGAACACCGTTATGGTTTTGGTCGATGCTTTCTAATGCCGGAATAGATTTGAAAGCTTTTCGGGACGAAAAATTCAACGGAAATTGCACCATTGAACTGACAAATATGTGCGCCAGAATCGTAAATCGAGACTTCCCAAAAAATGGGAAAGGGTCATTCTTCCCAGTTTTTAAGTGTAACAAGGACATGAGGAAAACTGAACTTTGGTACCAGATGCAGTTCTGGATTGGTGAAAACTATCCGATTTAATGGGAAACTGGGATGAAAAGGCGGTTTTTGAATGAAAATTGTCTTAATTCCCTCCCCAGTTCCCAGAAAAGTATACTTATATAATATATAGAAAAATTTTTTATATATATTTTATAGAGAGCACTTTTTCGGGGGAATTGGGAATAAGTCTAGAAAGGAGAATTTTTCGTAATGACATGCTAGATTTTTATGAAATCGAAAAAATACCAAACTACAAGAAGGGGACTCTTGAGATATGTCCGAAGTTTCTTGTAAATTTTAAAACGCAGGACTTGATGATCAGAGGCGGAGATTTCTATGCGGTTTGGAATCCGGATGAACATTTGTGGTCAACGGATGAAGGAACTGTCATCGATCTTATAGATGATGATATTCGTAAAGTTTGTCAAGAAGAAAAAGACAAACAGGGTGGCACTTCCGGATTAGGAGGACTATCTATAATTCCACACTACATGGTCGACGCCGATTCCGGTTCCATAGACAAGTGGCATAAATATGTTCAAAAGCAGCTGAGAGACATCAATAAGCCAATGGACACAAAAATTATATTTGCTAACACAAAGAGCACAAAACGAGACTATGCCAGCAAACGTCTGGACTATGATATTTGCGAAATGCCAATTCCGAATTATACAGAGTTGATGCAAACATTGTACGAACCAGATGAAAGAGACAAGCTCGAATGGGCCATAGGAGCAATTATATCTGGAGACTCTAAAAGTATTCAGAAATTTATAGTTCTGTATGGTGATGCCGGAAGTGGTAAGTCGACGTTTCTTAAGATTGTAGAACAATTGTTTGGTCCATATTTGTCGACATTCGATGCTAAGGAAATGGGAAGCATGAACAATCAGTTTGCTCTGAATTTCATGAAGAACAATCCTTTGGTATCAATTCAACACGATGGAGATCTGAGTAGAATCGAAGATAATACTGTTCTTAACAGCGTTATATCTCACGAACCGATGGAAGTTAATCCTAAATACGGAAGACGTTATGAGGTTGTCCCTCGGACGTTTTTATTTATGGGAACTAACAAGCCTGTTCGAATAACTGATTCCAGATCCGGAATGATGAGACGATTGATTGATGTAAAACCGAGCGGACAGAAGATTAAACCATATTCTCGGTATAAGAAAATCATGGAAGGTATATCTTCGGAGCTTGGCGGAATCGCATGGCATTGTCTCAACAAGTACAACAGTCTTGGAGAATCATATTATGACAGTTATCAACCGTTCGACATGTTTCGAATGACTAATGATTTTTATGATTTTATGCAGGAATACTATGATGACTTCGCAAGACACCAGTATGTTGATTTAACAACGGTCTGGGACCTCTATGGCAAATATTGTGAACAGGCAAACGTTAAGAACAAGATGCAAAGAAGAACTGTGGCGAACGAGCTTAAAGGATATTTTAAGGACTATAAAGCTGAAACGGTAATAGAGGGAAAACATAAACGTAATGTATATTATGGGTTCAAATCAGAACGTTTCGAGTATATTAGTTCGAAGCAGGATCTTGTCGCTATTCCGAAACAGCATCCTTTAGGACAGTTCGAGCAACAGATGTCTATATTTGACATTACATATTCTGAGCAGCCAGCACAGTATGCTAAAGAAGACGGAACTCCATCTATATCCTGGGCCAAATGTACTAGGAAACTTTATGAGCTTATGACTAATAAGCTGCATTATGTAAAAGTTCCTGAGAATCATATTGTCATCGATTTTGATCGAAAAGGTCCAGATGGCAATAAAGACCTTAATGAGAATCTGGAAGCTGTTAAAAGGTTTCTGGATGAAACCGGTCTTCCTCCTACTTATGCAGAATTAAGTAAGAGCGGAGCTGGAATTCATCTGCATTATATTTACGATGGAGATGCTAGTAAGTTGAGTAGAGTCTATGACGACAACATTGAGGTGAAAGTGTTTACAGGCAACGCGTCACTTCGAAGACAGCTTACTAAATGTAACACTATGCAGATCAAACATATTAAGTCTGGTCTGCCATTGAAAGGAGAACCGAAAGTGATAGGAGAAACGGTCCTGAGTAATGAGAAAGCACTAATCTCATTTATCAAGAATTGTTTGGCTAAGAAGCACCATGGTGCCACAACTCCTGAGATAAGCTTTCTCAAGTCAGAACTCGATAAATTATATTCTGACAAATCTATTCATTATGATGTTACCGCCATGCGTCCTGCGGTATTAGCATTCGCAATGAATAGTACACATCAAAAAGACAAGTGCGTCGATATGGTTAATCAAATGCATTTTGCTTCTGAAGAACCAAGCGAATTTCAGGATTCGGAAAAGAGTGATATTGTGTTCTATGATGTTGAAGTCTTTCCGAATCTTTTTGTTGTTTGTTACAAATTCAAAGGCAAAGATGCTGTTGTTAAAATGATCAATCCAACAGCCATGGAGATCACCGATCTGCTTAAATACAGACTTATCGGCTTTAACAACCGCAGATACGATAATCATATTTTGTATGGTCGTGTTGTAGGATTCGATAACTACCAGTTATATACTTTGAGCCAGAGAATCATCGCTGGAAGTAAGAATGCTATGTTTAAAGAAGCATACAATCTGTCATACACTGATATTTTCGACTTCTGTGCCACAAAACAGAGTCTTAAGAAGTGGGAAATTCAGTTAGGCATCCATCATCTTGAACTTGGTTTGAGATGGGATCAGGAAGTACCTGAAGAATTATATTCTAAGGTGGCTGATTACTGTGCTAATGACGTTATTGCAACGGAAGCCGTATTTGAAGCTAACAAGGGAGACTTCCTTGCCAGAGAGATTTTGGCTGATTTGGCTGGCGGATCTGTAAATGATACGACTAACAGCCTTACAACCAAAATTATATTTGGAAATGATAAGCATCCGGAGTTGGTTTACACAGATCTGTCTATAGAGTTCCCCGGATACGAGTATGTGAATGGCCATAACATGTATCATGGGATCGATGTTGGAAAGGGTGGCTATGTATATGCCGATCCTGGTATGTATATTGGTGATATTGTCACTTACGACTCAATCTCGCATCATCCTCATTCATTCATCGCACTTAACTATGCTGGAAAGTACACCGATCGATTTGAAATGCTTCTGAAGACAAGAGCTTATATTAAGCACAAGGACTTCGAATCTGCCAGAAAGATGTTTGATGGCAGATTGGAGCCGTGGCTTAAAGATGAGTCTATGGCTAAATCATTGTCTAAAGCATTAAAGATTGCCATTAACTCCGTTTATGGATTGTCATCAGCAACATTCGATAATCCATTTAGAGATCCGAGAAATTCTAACAACATTGTAGCGCTGAGAGGCGCTTTATTTATGGTCAATCTGAAGGAAGAGGTTGAGAAGAAAGGATTCAAAGTAATTCATATTAAGACCGATTCTATTAAGATTCTTAATCCTACGCCAGAGCTTGCTAATTATATTAATGAGTATGCTGCTAAGTATGGATATGAGTTTGAGATTGAACACAAGTTCTCGCGGATCTGCCTTGTCAACGATGCTGTATTTATTGCCAAGCTTTCCGATGATGATCCTGAAGATCCTGGAAAGTGGACAGCCACAGGAACACAGTTCCAGCAGCCATATGTATTTAAGACTTTATTCTCTCATGAGCCTATAGAGTTCGAAGATATGTGCGAAACAAAGAGTGTTAAGACAGCATTATATTTAGACATGAATGAAGATCGTGGTGGTCTTACGCCGGAAGAAGTAAAAGAGTACAATACGCTGATTAAATACTATGGAAATGACAGAACCAGAGAAGATGATGAGAAGCTTCTGGAAAAGATTAAGAAGACATATGGTTATATTTCTATAGATCAGATTAACAATCGTATTGACGAGCTTGATAAGCGCGAAGAGAAATCTCATGATTACCACTTCGTAGGAAAAGTTGGGCAGTTCTGTCCTATTAAACCCGGCTGTGGCGGAGGATTGCTAGTTCGTGAGAATGAAGGATCGGGATATTCTTCAGCAACCGGAGCTAAGGGCTATCGTTGGCTCGAATCAGAAACTGTAAGGCTTCTTAACAAGCAGGATGACATAGATCGTTCATATTACATCAAACAAGTAGACAAAGCAGTCAGTGATATTTCTCTGTTTGGAGATTTTGAAGCTTTTGTCTCAGACAAACCTAAAGAACCCAATTGGGTTGACATTACATCAGACGACTTACCGTTTTAAATGAAAGGAGATTACAAATGGTAACATCAAACATTAACTTCGAAAACGCTAAAATTATATTCCGTAACTTCTCAGGAGCCGAAGGCCCGTACAACAGAGCAGGAGACAGAAATTTCTGTGTTGTCATCGAGGATACAGATCTTGCGGCAAAGCTTGCAAATGATGGTTGGGCAGTAAAGTATTTCAAGCATGATGATGGTGATATTCCTCAGGCTTATCTGCCAGTTAAGGTTAGCTTTAAGAACATTCCTCCGAAGGTTGTTATGGTTACAAGAACAAGCAAGAAAGAACTCACAGAGCGTAATATTGACATGCTTGATTGGGCAGAACTTGAAAGAGTCGATCTCATTGTCAGACCATACAATTGGGAGATGAATGGTAGAACCGGTGTTAAAGCATATCTTAAGACTGGTTACTTTACAATCGTCGAAGACGAATTTGCAAGTAGATACGAGAACCTTCCGGAAGAGTGATATTCTATGGAACTCGATGCTGGTCAGATCGAGGCTGTAGAAAGACTTAAAAACGGAGCTATATTGGTAGGAGGAGTTGGTTCTGGTAAATCCAGGACCGCTCTTACCTACTTTTACTGTAAAGAGTGCAAAGGTTCGATTCCAATTAACCAGGAAGGCTATTATATTTCTATGGCTAAACCTAGAGACCTTTACATCATTACAACTGCTAAAAAGAGGGACGATAAGGAATGGGAGAAAGAGCTCATTCCTTTTATGTTATATCCTACAGATAAAGCACCGATAAAAATTAAAGTGGATTCTTGGCAAAACTTACCAAAGTATGCCAATACCATGAATTCGTTCTTTATATTTGACGAACAAAGATTGGTGAGTTATGGAAAGTGGGCAAAAACATTTTTAAGAATTTCCAAACACAACCACTGGATTCTGCTCAGCGCTACTCCGGCGGATAAATGGGAAGACTTGGCCCCTATATTTATAGCAAACGGATTCTACCAAAACATTACAGAGTTTAGAAACAAACATTGTGTATACAATCCACATGTCAAATGGAGACAGATCAGCCGTTATATTAATACTGGACGACTATACAAGCTTAGAGAGTTGATCTATGTCGACATAGAATACGACAATGCTCGTGTACAAAAGCATAGTGATATTCCAGTGTCGTATGATCGTAATCTTTACATGTCAGTATTGCACAATCGATGGAATCCGTATGAGGATGCTCCTATAGAGAATGTATCCCAGCTGTGCCATGTTCTTAGAAGAATCATTAACTCTGACGAATCCAGAATAGATGCAGCTAAACAGATCATTCATGATTGTCCTCGATTAATTATATTTTACAACTATGACTATGAGCTTGAGATTCTAAGAGGTATAGCCAAAGAACTAGGAATTCGTAAGGCAGAATGGAATGGTCATATGCACCAGCCCGTTCCAACCGAAAGCGAATGGTTATATTTAGTTCAATACACTGCTGGAGCAGAAGGATGGAATTGCATAACCACAAACACTATGCTTTTCTATTCTCAGAACTATTCATATAAAACAATGGTTCAAGCTGCTGGAAGAATTGACAGGCGTAATAGTCCTTTCACAGAATTATATTATTACAAGCTTGTTTCTAAAGCGTCTCTTGACATCGCGATTAGCAAGTCACTCAGAGAAAAGAAGAAATTCAACGAGAGTTCGTTTGCAAAATCGTTTTTTCCGAATTCGCAGAAAAAACACACCATGTAATAGAGAGAATAGAGCAAACTCGTTCTTATATTTTTTGAGGAGCATCTGCTCCTCTTTTTATTTTTGGTGAGGTTGACGATGTCATTAGAAAATGCTTTTCAGGCAAAGCTAATAAAAGAACTAAAAATTATATTTCCTGGAGCAATTGTGACTAAGTTAGATGCTAATCACATTCAGGGAATACCAGATCTTTTGATCTTGTACAAAGATAGGTGGGCTGTATTGGAATGCAAGAAATCTGCAAATGAACCATTCCGGCCAAATCAGCCTTACTATCTCAAAAAGATGAACGAGATGTCATTCGCATCCGTTATATTTCCTGAGAACAAAGAGGAGGTTTTGAATGGACTTCAATCCGCATTACGAGCTGATAGGACAACACGCATTCCTGGGGGCAAGTAAGTATCATTGGATCAATTACGATGAAGACAAACTGGCAGCTACATATTTGAGGCATCTTGCCACTCTTCGTGGTACAGAGCTTCATGATTTTGCTTGCCAGGCAATTAGACTTAAGATCAAATTGCCAAAGTCTAAGAAGACATTGAATCTTTATGTTAACGATGCAATTAGCTATGGTATGAAACCTGAACAGGTGTTATATTATTCGCCAAATTGCTTCGGAACTGCGGATACAATTGCTTTTGATGAAAGAACAAACTTCCTAAGAATTCACGATCTTAAAACCGGAGAAGTTCCGGCGCATATGGAGCAGCTTATGATCTATGCTGCTCTTTTTTGTTTGGAATACGATAAAGAACCAAACATGCTTTCGGGCATTGAATTACGAATCTATCAATTAGATGACGTAATTATATTTATTCCAGAGCCTGACAGAATCAAAGAGATTATGCAGAAGATCGTTATATTCGACAATCGCATTACACAACTTAAACTGGAGAATCGTTTATGATGAACTTTGAAGAATTCGAAGATTATCTAATGCATGAGGGTAGAAGCATTGATGACGGAGCGCCTATTGGTTCAGGTCGTTATCCAAAAGGTAGTGGCGAAAACCCTTATCAGCATGATGGCTCGTTTATTGGTACTGTTAAGAAGTTAAGAGAACAGGGTCTCTCCGACAAAGAGATCTATGAGTCATTCGGTATGAATTCTTCACAGTTCAGAGCCAAATTGAGTATCGAAAAGAATGCCAAAAGAGCCAGTGATATTTCAAGAGCACGAATCTTGATGGATCATGGTTATGGTTATACCGAAATTGGCAGACAAATGGGTGTTCCAGAATCGACTGTAAGATCTTGGCTCGATCCTACGATTAAGGAAAGAGCGTTGAAAACAACAAACGTCGCAAATTCTTTAAAAGAAGCAGTTGCTAAAAAGAAGTATGTCGATGTTGGTGCTGGAACCGAAAACTATATGGGGATATCTAGGCAGAGATTAAAAACAGCCATTGCTCAGCTTAAAGAAGAGGGATATCAAACAGGTGAAGTATGGATTGAACAGTTAGGAACAGGGAAGAAAACCGATATATTAGTTCTTTATGGTCCTGACACAACGTATCAAGAAGTACAAAACCATAAGGGTGATATTAAGCTTGTCACTGACTACACGGAAGACATGGGTAGAACAATGCAGAACATAGAACCTCCTCGTGATATTTCATCTAGTCGAGTAATGATTCGTTATGCCGAGGATGGTGGCAAAGACAAAGATGGCGTTATTGAACTTAGAAGAGGTGTTGAAGATCTTAATTTGGGTCAAGCATCATATGCTCAGGTTCGAATAGCCGTTGATGGATCTCACTATCTTAAAGGTATGGCAATCTATGGAGATGATATGCCAAAAGGTGTTGACGTTATATTTAACACCAACAAGCATAGAGGAACTCCAATGCTTGGTGAAAAGGATAACTCTGTATTAAAGCCCCTTAAAAGAGACAAGACAACAGGAGAGATCGATCTCGACAATCCATTTGGATCAACAATCAAGAACGAAGAACAACTCCGTTATATTCAGAAACATTATATTGACAAGAATGGCGAAAAGCAGTTATCTGCATTAAACATTGTCAATGAACAAGGAACTTGGGAAGGATGGTCGAAAACACTGTCTTCCCAATTTTTATCTAAACAGAGTCCTGAATTAGCAAAGAAGCAGTTGGATCTCGCATACAAACAGAAGTTAGCAGAATTTGATAGTTATAATTCTCTAACAAATCCAACTGTTAAGAAGTATTTCTTAGACAGATTTGCCGATTCGTGCGATTCTGATGCTGTAAGCCTTAAAGCAGCAGCTCTGCCAAGACAAAGCAATTCCGTGATATTGCCAGTAAATTCTTTAAAAGACACAGAAGTGTATGCTCCGAACTATAGGAATGGAGAAGAAGTGATATTAGTAAGGCATCCTCATGCTGGAACTTTCGAGATTCCAAAACTTCGAGTTAACAACAATAATAAAGAAGGAAAACGAATTATTGGTAATTCTCCAGATGCGATTGGTATAAATCCAAGGGTTGCCGAGAAACTATCAGGCGCTGACTTTGATGGAGACTCCGTGATAATTATACCAACTCAAGGACAGAAGCTTAAAGTCAGTCCCAGTCTTAAAGGACTTGATGGATTCGATCCTAAAGAGGCTTATCCGGGATATCCTGGAATGCCTAAAATGAAGTCTAAAACTAAACAGACTGAAATGGGTAAAATTTCAAATCTGATTACTGATATGACTTTGAAAGGCGCAAGCCAAGACGAGTTGGCAAGAGCCGTTAGGCATTCAATGGTTGTAATTGATGCTGAAAAGCATAATCTAAATTACAAGCAGTCGGAAAAGGACAATGGAATCAAAGAATTAAAGAAGAAGTATCAAGAAGGTGGTGCTTCGACTTTAATTTCTAGAGCCAAATCCCAAATTAAAGTACCAGAAAGAGAGAATCGTATTGACATAGATCCCGAAACTGGTAAAAAGTTATATTTTGAAAAGAAGGATAACACATACACAGTTGAGAAAGTTAACAAGAGAACTGGCGTGATATCCTACATCACAAAGAATCGATTACAAGATTCCACAAGAATGGCAGAAACTGACGATGCATTTACATTGTCATCCGGAACAACCATGGAAAACGTCTATGCCGCATATGCGAATCAAATGAAAGCTCTTGGAAATAGAGCTAGAAAAGAATCGTATTGGACAAAGAACCAAAAACGAGTTCCTTCTGCTGCAGAAGCATACAAGAAAGAAGTTGAATCGTTAACTTCCCAACTTAATACAGCGATGAAGAATCGTCCTCTTGAAAGGCAAGCCCAATTAATAGCAAATCAAGTGGTTGCTATGAAAGTTAAGAATGATCCGTCTATTAAGGATGACAAAGATCATTATAGAAAACTTAAAAACCAGGCGCTTGAAGGTGCTAGATTTAGAGTTGGCGCTAATAAAAAGCATTCCAGTATCGTGATATCTGATCGCGAATGGGAAGCCATTCAAGCTGGCGCTGTATCTCCAACACAGTTGGCAAAGATTCTTAACAATACTGACATGGATCGAATTCGTCAGTTGGCAACTCCTAAAGTTAGTTATGGAATGCAGCCTTTACAAATAGCTACGGCCAAATCAATGGCTAATAATGGCTATACAATGGCTGAGATAGCAGATAGATTAGGAGTTTCCACATCGACCATTAGTAAAGCGATTAATGGTTAGCCGTGATATTTTAGATCATCAACTAACATGGATTACACAATACAAACCAATTACCATATGGCATAACAGTACCGTGATATTTTAGGGGGGTCTGTATTCGTTAGTTGTAACACAACACATTCTTTATCTGTTAGTTAATCGATCCAATAAGAGTAGCGTGATATTTTAGTCGAAGCTATCGAATACTACATGCAACCTCTACGCTGTTTTACAGATCCTTTTATAGTCAATCGTGATATTTTAGGTCTAATAATTCATTGGTTTCATTAAGGTTCGTATACCGACAAGCAATATCGTGATATTTAAGGAGCCCATTGTTATGAGTAAAGCTACCATGCTTACAACTAAGGACAATCCATTCGATCCATTCACACAATGGGACGATTGGAGACGCTTTGATCAAGACAAAGGTTACTATACATGCGAATTCATAGCTAGATTAGCAGATACTAATTCAGAACTTAGCGAAGCTGATCAAGAATTAGCAACATTGACCGCTGTCTATGAGATTGTGTCCTTACTCCCAGAAACATACAAAACGATTACAAAAGAAGTAGATGATTGAAAGCTGTTAAGTTAATGCTTTAGTTAACAACAATTTTAAAACTTTGTAATCAAATTAAACTGTTAAAGACCTTAAAAGATTAGAAAAGTAACTGAATTTGATTTGAAGAACGATTTTATAGTGAAAATCTATTACTTTTAAGGTCTTTTTTAGTTTCGTGATATTCGATACACCCTAGTGCCTATTATTTTTGGCACACGGGGGAGGGGTCTCAGAAATTACACCCCCTCCTCATCGCCGCCTGTCTCAAAAAATTCTCCGGGGGATATTTTTGCATATTCTTTCCGGAGTAACTCGACCATACCTAAGTGTTTTTTACGGACTACAGAGAAAAAAGTTGATCTTTTTAATCTCCTTTCAAGATTCTGATAAGCCTTTCCTAGCACGTAAACTTGTTCCTGTCTTTACTAAAACCTCCGCCTGTAGACGAACCTAATGACGCATCTCTCTGTAGTCCATAAAAAATACTTAGAAAGTTATAGGGAAAGGAACATAACTTATATTTTGGCGAGAAGAACCACTAACAAAGGAAGGTGAAAGGTGATGAAAAAGACTGAAAAGTCTAGTTCAAGACGCAGAGCACCAGCTCAAACACCGGAAGCCAGAGAGAATCAGATGATTGCGCTGGCTATGGATCGCGTTGAAGATCGAATGCTCAACGGTAAAGCGTCTGCGCAAGAGTATATTTACTTCTTGAAGATTGCTTCAACCAAATCACAGCTTGAATTAGAGAAACTTAGAAACGAAAACGAACTTCTGAAAGCTAAAGCCGATGCCCTTGAATCAGCAAAGAAGACGGAAGAGCTGTATAGAGATGCTATCAAGGCTATGCGAGCATATTCTGGAGCTGACAATGAGCCAGACGATCCAAACCAAGTCATACTCGGAATTGATTAAGCTTCCAACATTTTTAGAAAGGTTTAAGTACCTGCAACTCCGATCGTCAATCGGGTTTAAAACGTTTGACGACATGCGATGGTTGAATCAGGACTTCTACCATTCTAAAGAATGGCGAGATTTCAGAAGATGGATCGTTCAAAGAGATCATGGATGCGATTTAGCGTGTCTGGATCGAGAGATCTATGACAGAATCATCATCCATCACATTAACCCGATTACAGTCAAGGACCTGGAAGATCACAATTCAATGATCTTAGATCCTGAGAATGTAATCACTACTGTAGATCTAACACATCGAGCTATACATTATAGTGATGAATCTATACTTATGCTCGATCCTGTTGATCGCAAACCTTTTGACACATGCCCGTGGCGGCAATAAGGAGTTTTTATGGCAGAAGAGTATACAGGTATTCTTGAATCTGTTAAGAAGTGGATCGGACCAAGTGTGGAATACGATTACTTCGACTCGGATCTACTGATGCACATCAATTCATACTTCGCCGTCATGAATCAGTGTGGCATCGGACCTTCAGCTGGCTTCACAGTTGATGAAAATTCAAAATGGGAGGATTTCTTGCCGGAAGGCGGAAACGTTCTCGCAATGGCGAAACAGTATGTTCAGCTTAGAACAAAACTGACGTTTGATCCACCGTCCAGCTCATCAATTCTCGACATTCTTAAGAAGAACGCCGATGAAATGGAATGGCGAATGTACGTTCAAACAGATTCGGAACGGCGATTAAATGGCTTTTAAGAGTTACAATCCAAACCCTTATAACAATCTTGTAATAGATTGCACTGTTAGGGCGATTTCAAAAGCAACCGGACAATCTTGGGACGAGACTTATATTGGTCTAGCGGTAGAAGGTTATGTCATAAAAGACATGTCAAACTCAAACCGTGTATGGGGACAGTATGTTAAAAGACTTGGATTTAAAAAGTTCTCACTTCCGAACACATGCCCTGATTGCTACACAGTAAAACAGTTTTGCGTCGACTATCCTCGCGGAACTTTTATTTTGGCTACAGGAAGCCATGTTGTAGCTGTCGTAAACGGTGACTACTACGATACATGGGATTCTGGTAATGAGATTCCAGTGTACTTCTGGACAAAAGGAGACTAACTTATGCCAAACTATCCTTACAATCCTAACATGATTAACATGCCTACTTATGCATCGAATGGTACAAACGTGTGGCCGAATTACTATTCGCAGATGAATGATGCTCGTGCTAACTATCAGATTCCTCAGATGCCTATGAACAGCTATGCTCCTCCGCAGGTGAAGTCTAACATCAAATGGGTTAGCGGAAGAGGCGAAGCAGAATCTACTCCGGTTGGCCCGAATGAAACAATCCTGATGCTAGATTCTTCAACAACTAAGATGTACATCAAGTCTGCTGGTCCAGATGGCCGTATCAATCCGTTGATGGTTTGTGACTACACGGTTTCTGAAGCAGAATTTCAAAATGGGAGTAGCCAGGCTGCTGCACAGATCGACACGAGCCAGTTTGCAACAAAAGAAGACTTTAATCAGCTGAAGCAGATGGTAGAGAGTATGTCAAAGTCTGGTGGAAAGAATGGCTAATCCAATCTTTGACATGATGTATGGTGGCATGCCTTCTCAGCAGCCGTTTGTTCAATCTCAACCGCCGATTAACAATTACACGAATGTTCTGCAAAGAGCTAATCAGTTAGCGCAGTCACTCCCTCAGAATTTTAATCCGCAGGCGATTGCTCAACAGATGGTTAATAGCGGGCAAGTTTCACAGCAACAGCTCCAGCAAGCGATGCAGATTGCAAACCAGCTTACTGGAAGGCGATAAAGTATACAAAACCTAGTGGCCACGGTTTATGTATAGACTGACATATTATGGAGGAAATTACGTTCTATGTCTCTTTCTTATGATAACAATGGCAATGGCCTTGTTATGCCCGTTTCCCCGATGAATTACGGTGGAGGCAATGGGTTCCTTGGCGGCGATGGCGCTTGGTGGCTCATCGTCCTTCTTCTTATCGGCTGGGGCGGAAACGGTTTCGGTAATGGATTTGGTAATTGCGGTGCTATGAATGTTGGCAATGATGTTCAGCGCGGCTTCGATCAGTCCGCAGTGATGAACGGCCTTACTGGAATCAACTCTGCAATTACTTCAGGATTCGCAAATGCAGAAACAGCCGACAGTGCTCGCCAGATGGCGAACATGCAGCAGTCATTTGCTACGCAGACGGCGATCTCCAGTGGAATTAACACTCTTGCGTCACAGCTGGCTAACTGCTGCTGCGAAAACAGGCTTGCGTCAGCGAACCTTAATTCCACAATCTTAGCCGAGAACTGCGCAGATCGTGCGGCAGTCTCAGATGCTCTGAGAGACGTGATGGTTAACCAGAACGCTAACACTCAGAGAATTCTCGACACACTGTGCCAGGACAAGATTGATGCGAAGAATGAGAAGATTGCAGAACTTCAAAATCAGATTACAATGGCTAATCTGGCAGCTTCTCAGAATGCTCAGACAGCTCAGATCATGGCTGACAATGCCGCACAGACAGCAGCGCTTGAGCATTATTTGAACCCGTCGCCTATTCCGGCTTACGTGGTTCAGAATCCGAATTGTTGCGGTAACTACTACAACGGATACGGCTGCGGATGTAATGGTTGATTGGAGGTATTTGCATGGCTGAATACAATGCAAACGCCGTCCAGACCGTTAATCCTGGAGAAGTGGTAGTTTTTACAAATGCCGCAAAACCCTGTTCTAAAGGATTTGTTAAGTTCAGAGAAGGCAGTGGAAACTTCCTTCTTAGCGGTTGGGTTCCTACATGCCCAGGTTGTGGTATGAGAAGAAAAACCGCTAACTACTTCGTAGATTTTGGAGCAAACATCGCTGTTCCTGACGGTGAAACAGTTGGCGAGATTTCACTCGCTATCTCGCTCGATGGAACTACTCTCCCTGCTACGCAGATGATTGCCACCCCTGCGGCTGTTGAAGAATTCTTTAATGTAAGCCGTGCAACCAACGTTGATGTTTGGTCTGGTTGCTGTGAGACTGTGACAATCAGGAACACAAGCGCGATTCCGATCCTTGTTCAGAACGCAAACATCGTGTTTGACAGAAAGGATCTTAGGTGATAGCTATGGAACTCGAAAAAGTTTTAGAGAAGCTTGAGGAATCGGTGACCGAAGAACTTGAAAAGCTTGTGAAGAAGCCCGAACTTAATCCTGCTGAGATTAAAGCAGCAACCGATGCTTTGTGCCTGTTGGAAAAGATTCAGAAAGTTCAAAATGGGATGGATGATTCCTACTCAGAATCCTATGATCGTAACGGATCTTACACAAGAGGCCGGAGTATGAGAACGGGTCGTTATGTCAGCAACTCTAACGGGTACAGCGGACATAGCATTCGCGACAGAATAGTCGACAATCTGGAAAAGATGATGGACGGTGCTGGAAGCGAATACGAGCGTAATGTGCTCGCTGGTTGGATCGCTAAGGTAGAGTCCGAATGATTTGAGATGAGAGAGGAGTGCTTTATCGGTGCTCCTCTTTCGATTTTTGAGAGGTACCCATGAACAATGAACTATACCATTTTGGTGTAAAAGGAATGCGATGGGGAGTACGAAAAAACAGACAGCGTCGAAAAGAGATCAAACAGCAATTAAAAAATCTTAAGAATGCTCAGAAAGATCGTTATGCAACAACTGACATTACTAAGATGTCTATTCAGGAACTGCGCGAACTAAACAATAGAATTCAGGAAGAAGACAAGTATAAGAAAGCCATGACCCCTGAGTCCAGCTTGCTTCAGAAGGGTGTGAAGATTACCACCGATATTATCAAAGGACCAATTGGTAAACTCGCTGTGGCGGGCATTTCAACCTATGGCGCATACAAGGGCTATGAATGGATTGACAAGCACGGATGGGGCGACGATTCCCATAACCCTGCGAAGATGTTCTGGGATTACATGAAGCCTAAGAAGTAGGCGATATTTATGTCTTTATCTAATAAAGCTGTTCCGATCTATTATGGTAAATTCCGTAGCGATGTAATTAGAGGCGAGATCCCAGTCAATAGAGAGATTTCAATGGAAATGAACCGTATAGATGCTTTGATTGCAAATCCTGGCGTTTATTACGATGATCAAGCCGTTGAAGGTTTTGTCAAGTATTGCGAAAGCGAACTTACATTGACTGATGGATCGGACCTCTTTTTACTTGATACTTTTAAACTATGGGCGGAACAGATATTTGGTTGGTATTACTATGTTGAACGAAGTATTTATGATCCGGAATTAGGCAAGTTTGTCAGAAGGATTGTAAAGAAGCGTTTAATTAACAAACAATATCTAATCGTTGCCCGTGGCGCTGCTAAATCTATGTATGGATCTTGCATTCAGAACTATTTTTTGAATGTCGATACCAGTACGACCCATCAAGTTACAACAGCTCCAACAATGAAGCAGGCAGAAGAAGTTGTCTCACCAATTAGAACCTCAATTACAAGAGCTAGAGGACCTCTGTTCCGTTTTTTAACAGACGGTTCTTTGCAAAACACGACAGGCTCTAAGGCGAACAGAACAAAACTTGCTTCTACTAAGAAAGGAATTCAGAATTTCTTAACCGATTCACTAGTTGAGATCCGACCGATGTCGCTAGATAAGCTTCAAGGATTGCGATGCAAAGTTGCAACCATTGACGAATGGCTTTCCGGCGATGTTCGAGAAGATGTCGTTGGTGCAATAGAGCAGGGAGCTTCGAAACTAGATGATTACATTATCGTGGCGATTAGTTCTGAAGGAACTGTACGAAACGGTAGTGGAGATACCATTAAGATGGAACTTATGGATATTCTCAAGGGAGAATACATTAATCCACATGTTTCTATTTGGTGGTACAAGCTGGATGATATTCAAGAAGTAGCTCATCCAGAAACATGGCTTAAGGCCAACCCTAATTTGGGAAAAACTGTCTCTTATGAAACATATCAGCTGGAAGTAGAAAGAGCTGAAAAAGCTCCAGCAGCCAGAAACGATATTTTAGCTAAGAGATTTGGTCTTCCAATGGAAGGCTACACATATTTCTTCACTTACGAAGAAACCAAACCTCACAGAAGACGTACTTTCTGGCAGATGCCATGTGCTATGGGAGCTGACTTATCCCAGGGCGATGACTTCTGTGCATTTACGTTCTTATTTCCGCTTAAAGGTCAGGCTTTTGGTATTAAGACCAGGAGCTATATTACTTCGCTAACACTTATGAAACTTCCACTTGCTATGAGAGCTAAGTACGATGAGTTTATTAGAGAAGGAAGCTTAATGGTTCTTGACGGCACCGTTCTTGACATGATGGAAGTGTATGAGGATTTGGACAAGCATATTATCGATCATGGATACGATGTCCGATGTTTTGGATACGACCCGTACAATGCAAAAGAATTTGTAGAAAGATGGCAGCTTGAAAACGGACCTTATGGAATTGAAAAGGTTATTCAGGGTGCTAAAACGGAATCCGTTCCTTTAGGAGAACTCAAGAATCTCGCAGAGGAACGGCTTTTAATTTTCGACGAATCTCTTATGACATTTGCCATGGGTAACTGTATCACGATCGAAGACACTAATGGAAATCGAAAGCTTCTTAAAAAGCGGCATGATCAAAAGATCGATAATGTGGCGGCTATGATGGACGCCTATGTTGCTTATAAGTTAAACAAAGATGCTTTTGAGTAAGGAGCTTATTATGAACAGAAATGAACTATACCACTACGGTGTCAAAGGCATGAAGTGGGGTGTCAGGCACGATAGATTGGTTTCAAACTTTAAGGCTAAACGAGCTCAGAGAAAAAAAGATAAAGCAGAAAAATATCGTCAAAAGCTAATTAGTAAAACTAATAAAAGAAGAGCATACAACGAATCTCAGCTGCAAGAAACTCGCAAAAAAAGAGAAGATTTGGAAAAGTATGGTAAGAATTCTGAGACATATAAAAAGTATGTGGCCGATAAAATAGAAGCCCAGGACACTATCAATGCTTTGAATGAAGATAGTATTGGTTCAAGACTTATTGATGCCGGCCTATCGTATATGGTTAGTAGAACAGACCGTGAGGCTTCAAGGAATATTGGAGAAATCAAATATGATCTTGACATCGAAGAATCTACTTATACAAACAACGCTAAAAAATGGGCTCGTGTTAATGATGCGCTGATGAACATGTCTGTGTCGGATATTAATTCAAAGAAGGATGTCAGAGACGTGTATAGGCAGGCTAAAAAAGGTAAATGACGTGAAAAAACGTAATGAACTTTACCATCATGGTATATTAAACCAGAAATGGGGTGTTCGAAACGGACCGCCATATCCGCTTGGAGGTGGAGACTATAGCGAATCCGAAAAGCGAGCTATTTACAAAGAGCGGAAGAAGAAAAATTCCATTTACAACAAGAAACATTTTGACACGGTTCTGAAAAAAGGAACGGTTTTATCAACTTTGTCTTACGATCAGAACCGTACTAAAAATGTTGATATGTTCTATGCGGCGCATACAAAACTCGACAAGCACGAGTATAATGCGCTTTTTAATAGACCAATTCCTAAGCCGATATTAGACGAAGATGGCAATGAGATTGGAACTGGACAGTGCTTAAAGTATCGAATCAATAACGAGACTAACACCGACGTAAAAATTGCTAGTGAAGATTCTGGCGCAGAGGCTTTCCGACAGCTTTATAAGAAAGATCGCGATTTCTATAACTTTGTAACAGACCCTGACAGAATGCAGAGCCATTTTGTTAAGGATAAGTATAAATTCCGTGGTTATAGAGAATCTAGATCGGCTCTTGAAAAACTTAGAAGCGGAAAGCCAGTAAATGCGAATGATCTTCAGAAGATTTACAGAATGTTCAACTATGTCATTCCTTCAGATGGCGGCGGTGACGCTAGAAAGGGCGGCGATGTTGCTAAACAGCGAGCCAAGTTCTTTAAAGCTTTAAAAGACGCTGGTTACGGAGCGGTACTTGATACGAACGACGCTATTTATGGCGGTTTTAAAGCTACTTCTCCTGTGATCGTATTTGATCAGGAAAAAGTGTTCTTGAAAAATGTTGAGGAAACAACTTTATCTCAGCAGAGATTTTCTAAAGCCGTTACCGTCGGCCGAAAAGCACTTGGCATTTAATTTATGGAGGTCATATGACATATTCTAGCGAACTATACCATTATGGCACGAAAGGTATGAAGTGGGGTGTTCGTCGTTATCAGCATGAAGATGGTACTCGAACGGCCCTTGGTAAGAAACATGAAGCAACATTGGGTGATGGCAGCACTGCATTGAGTAGAAAAGCTCTTAAGATGCAATATAGAAGCAGGGTAAAAGCTGCTAAACAGGCCAGAAGGCAGCGATACGATAAGATGACCAAAGAGTATGATAAAGAACTTGGTCGTGTCGAAGGCAAGTATAAGCGCGGCGATACTTTATCAGAAAAAGATCAGGCTAGATTGGCTAAAGCCGGAGACAAGTATAATAAAGAATATGACGCCAATAAACGGCAATATAAGAGCGAACGTATGGCTGCAAAAGAAGCTTATAGAACCGCATTAGCAGAAGGAAAGCGTGCGCATAGCAGAAAGTCTATTAGAGAACAGTATCGCGTAGATTTAAAAGCCGCTAAGCAGGCCAGAAGGCAGAGATATGACAAGATGACGGATCGCTACGATAAAGAACTTGGTCGTGTTGAAGGCAAGTATAAGCGCGGCGAGACCTTGTCTGGTAAAGATCAGGCTAGATTAGCCAAAGCTGGAGATAGATACAATAGAGAGTATGCGAACAGCAATGCTCGATATAAGAGTGATCGGGCTGCCGCGAAAGCTTCTTACAAGAGAGCTAAAGAAGAAGCCAGACGTTGGAGAAGATGGAGGTAATTTATGAGTAATGAATTATACCACTACGGCGTCAAAGGCATGAGATGGGGTATCCGACGGTATCAGAATGCTGATGGTAGTTACACAGCAGCTGGGCAGAGAAGACATGATAGATACGCTAGAAAAGCTGCTAAATACGATAGAAAAGCTGACAGAACAACGTCTCAATTCAGAGAGAAAAGATATCGAAAAATTGCGGACGAATATAGAGCAGAGATAACTAAAAAAGCTACTCGCAATATCATCAATATAGCCGAAGAATACAATCAGCGTAAGTTTAAAGCCACTAAATTAAATGCTAGAGCAGATCAAGAAAAATCCGCAAAGAAAGCCGCTAAATTGCGAAAGAAAGCGGAAAAACTCGTCGCTAAAACTTTAAAGAAAGAAGAAATCATGCAAACGTCTATCTATACATTATCCACTCAGATGGACGAACATGGTAAAGATGCTGTTACTAAGTGGGCTACACAGGTATGTATAGATATGTCGATGAAGTCTTATGACGACGGACTTTATAGGTACACATGGGTCGATAAGGAACAGCTGAACAAAAATATCGGCTATTCTGCGTACGCATTAACGGCGGCCAATTCACATCGCAAAAAGCCTGAATAACAGGGGGTAATTAATGCGTGATGAATTATACCACTATGGCGTTAAAGGCATGAAATGGGGTGTTCGAAAAGGTCCACCATATCCGATAGAAACTGGAATATCCAAAGGAACACGCTTAAACAGTGTGTCTCTTGTTCCGAAAGCTGACGACTATAAAAGAATAAACAATAAAACTCTATACACATTCAATCCTAACGATCCTTGGGACTCTGCAGTTTACAGAGGCCCTTTTGCCGTTTTTAAAAGTAATTATGCTAAAAAATTGATATATGAACATCAATTTGAAGTAGTTAAAGACCTGAAAATGCCAACTAAAAAAGAAAGAGTTGATGCTTTTATAGATTTGTATAAAAACGACAAGGTCACAACCGCAAAGGATTTGTCAGATACTTTAGAACTTTTAAAAAAATACAATGTTCATAGATCTAAAGGTATTGATTCTTTGCAATTCAATGATCTAAAAACTCGGCAAGAATTTGAGAAGGCGTATGAAGTTTTTAACCATGCTATCGAACGGTATAATGATTATGCGTCGACTAAAAAGTATATTGATTTAATGAGCACTAAATACGATGCTATGGTCGATGACAATAATCAAGGACGGATCTACAATAATGCTCACGATCCTGTAATAATATTTAGAGCGGAACAATCTTTAAAAAGCTTAGACTCTAAATTGCTTAGTGTTCGAGACATTATCGGTAACTATATTCTAGTAAGAGATGAATTAGCCAAGGAAGGTAAAAATGTCGCGCTATAACCCAGATGATAAAGATCTATCAGAAGTTCTTACCGCCTTGGTAAAAAGCCAAGACGTTGACGTCTTCTATGATCATGAGCCATTCGACTCAACGAGCAACGAACGGGAGGATCCAGATTCTAATGCCTAAATTTACAGAGCGTCTCCAGCATGCATGGAACGCTTTTTTAAATCGCGAACCTCCCTATACGACCCACTACGATTATGGATCAAGTTATTCATATCGTCCTGATAGGATTCGATTAACGAGAGGTAATGAACGATCCATAGTTAATGCTATCTATAATCGTATATCTATCGACGTATCGGCAATCAGCATTAAGCATGTTCGACTTGATGAAAACGAGCGTTTTGTTGAAGATATCGATTCAAAGCTTAACTATGCCTTGAATATAGAGGCCAATATCGATCAAACCGGTAGAGCTTTAATTCAAGATATCGTCATGTCAATGTTCGATGAAGGTGTTGTTGCTGTTGTACCAACCGACACAACCATTAATCCGTATATTTCTGGTGGATACGATGTGGAAACACTTCGAACTGGAAAAATCATCGAATGGTACCCGGAGCATGTACGGGTAAAAATTTACAACGAGAAAACCGGTCACCGGGAAGATATTACGCTTCCTAAAAAGATGGTGGCTATTATTGAAAATCCACTTTATTCAATCATGAACGAACCGAACTCAACTTTGCAGAGACTTATCAGAAAGTTAAACCTTTTGGACGCGATTGATGAACAAAGTGGAGCCAGTAAGTTGGATCTTATCATCCAGCTTCCTTACACGATTAAAACTGAAGCTCGCAGAAAGCAGGCTGAGGATAGACGAAAAGATATTGAGATGCAGTTAGCTGGCTCTAAGTATGGTATTGCGTATACCGATGCTACAGAGCATGTAACACAGCTCAACCGTTCGCTCGACAACAATCTGATGAAACAAATTGAGTATCTTACGAGTATGCTATATGGCCAGTTAGGTTTAACTCAAAACATTTTCAATGGATCCGCGAACGAACAAGAGATGCTGAATTACTACAACAGCACAATTGAACCGATTCTTTCCGCCATTACGAACGAAATGAATCGTAAATTCCTCACAAAGACTGCCAGAAAGCAGCGTCAGTCTATTAAGTATTTCCGAGATCCGTTCAAGCTGGTTCCTGTTAATCAGGTTGCTGATATGGCGGACAAGTTCACTCGTAATGAGATCCTTTCTTCTAACGAATTCAGAGCAATTATTGGATTTAAGCCTATCAACGACGAGAGAGCTAACGAATTAAGGAACAAGAACCTTAATCAGTCGCCAGAAGCAGAACAAGCTCCGATGACTACGGATGAAAACTCTGAAGAGTTTGAGGAATGAGAAAGGAATTTCAAAATGGGAGCAAAAGGCTACGACTTTAGCGGCTGGGCTACTAAATTCAATCTCAAGTGCTCTGATGGACGAACAATCCGTAACGGAGCATTCGACGATTGTGACGGAAAAACTGTTCCGCTTGTATGGCAGCACCAGCACGACAGCCCCGCAAATGTTCTCGGCCATTCCGTTCTGGAAGTAAGGCCGGATGGGGTTTACACATACAGCTATTGCAATGATTCTGAGATGGGTCAGTTAGCAAAACAGCTGGTTGGGAATGGTGACATCACGTCATATTCCATTTATGCAAACAAATTGAAACAGAAGGGCGGAGATGTCTACCACGGCATTATTAGAGAAGTAAGTTTGGTACTTGCCGGAGCGAATCCTGGTGCAAGTATTGACATGCCATCATTAGAACACTCCGACGATGATACTGAGACAGAGGCGTTTATCTACAACGAAGACGGCTCTGTTTTTTTATCTCATGCAGACGAAGAAAAGTCTGAAGAAGCAGAAGAAAAACCTGCAGAAAAGAAAGAGGATAGCAAGATGGCTGACAAAGAAAAGACTGTCAAAGATGTATTCGACTCAATGACCGAAGAACAGAAGAATGTTGTTTACTTCATGATTGGGCAGGCGCTCGAAGATGCTGGAGTATCCGACGACAACGATGAAGACGAAGACGAGGAGGATGAAGAAGTGAAACACAACGTTTTCGATACCGATGAAATGACTGGTGAAGATGTTCTCAGTCACGATGCCATGGAAACCATCATCAGAGATGGTAAGCGCCTTGGCTCACTCAGGGACTCTGTCCTTGAACACGCCGAAGATTATGGAATCGACGGCATTGAATGGCTCTTCCCGGAAGACCATGATCTTAACAACACTCCGGCATGGATCAAGAGAGACACTGGCTGGGTGTCTGTAGTTATGAATGGCGTTTCTCATACACCGTTCTCAAGAGTACGTAGCCGTTTCGCAAACATTACCGAAGATGAAGCTCGTGCGAAGGGTTACATGAAAGGAAAGAAGAAGAAGGAAGAAGTCTTCTCCCTGCTTAAGAGATCCACAACTCCGCAGACCATTTACAAGAAGCAGAAACTTGATAGAGACGATCAGATTGATATTACAGACTTCGATGTTGTCGCATGGATCAAGGGTGAAATGCGTATGATGCTCGATGAGGAAATCGCTCGTGCAATCCTGATCGGTGACGGTAGACTCGTATCCGATGATGACAAGATCTCTGAAGATCATATTCGTCCGATCGTTAACGACGCCGATCTGTTTACAATCAAGGCCGCAGTTGTTACAGCTGCTAACGCTGACGATGCTACAAAGGCTAAGGCATTTATCCGTGCTGCTATTAAGGCTCGTAAGAACTACAAGGGCTCTGGTAACCCGACACTCTTCACAACCGAAGACATGCTCACAGAGATGCTCCTTCTCGAAGACAACACTGGTCGTCCTCTGTATGAGTCCGAATCTGCTCTCGCTGTAAAGCTCAGAGTTAGCCGTATCGTAACTGTTGAAGTTATGGAAGGCTTCAAGGTTCAGGATGTTGATCCGCTGATGGGTATCATTGTCAACCTGAAGGACTACACTGTAGGCGCTGATAAGGGCGGTGCTATCAACATGTTCGAGGACTTTGATATCGACTACAACCAGAACAAGTACCTGATCGAAACCCGTTGCTCTGGCGCTCTGACAGTTCCGTATTCTGCGATCATCCTGACCGATGGCGCAAGACAGGGGACCTCTGTTGACGGCGACGTGCTGATCTCCAAGACTCAGTCTCAGACAACTGGCGACTGACATTCAAAATGGGAGTGAATTGTGCCTAAGTATTACGGAAAAGTAGGTTTTATAGAAACGGTTGAAACATCTCCTGGCGTCTGGACAGAGCAAATTACTGAAAGATGCTACTCTGGAGATGTTTTAAGAATGTCTAAATCTTGGCAGAATGGAGAGCATCTTAACGATAATCTTCAGGTTAATGTCCAGATCAGATTCGTTGCCGATCCATATGCTTTCCAGCATTTTCACTCTCTTCGTTACATTGATTGGATGGGGGCTCGATGGAAAATTGCTACCGCCGAGCCTCTTTATCCTGGTATTACAGTGACTCTAGGGGGTGTTTATAATGGACCGGAGACTTGAGCTTCATGATATTCTTGGTGGAATTCAAGGAGTTAAGAAAGCTTACTTCCAGCCGCCAGAGACTGTAAAACTTGTATATCCATGTATTATCTACTCATTAAAACGTGTCGATATGAGAAGTGCTAATGACCGTCCTTATAAGAATAGAGATGGCTATGACATCATGATTATCGACCGCGATCCAGATAGTAAGATCAGACGAACTATCGAAACAATGCCATTGGTTAATTTCGATAGATTTTTTACAAAGGATGGTCTTAATCACTGGAGCTATACACTCTATTACTAATTAGGAGGAATAATGGCTAAATTAGTATGGGATGCTATTGGCGAGCATCTGTATGAAACCGGCACTCGTATGGGTGTCCTTTATCTCCAGTCCTCAACTGGAACTTATCCGAAGGGCGTTGCCTGGAATGGCCTCAGAAGTGTTGAGTCCAGCCCGTCCGGAGGCGATGAAACAAAACTTTATGCCGATGATATCAAGTACCTCGGTCTGAGAGCTGCCGAAGACTACGGCGGAACAATCGGCGCTTACACATACCCGGATGAATGGGCTGAATGTGATGGTTCTGTCAACATCGTAGAAGGTGTCGCAGTTCACCAGCAGCCTCGTAAGGCTTTCGGTTTCTGCTATAGAACCGTTGTTGGCAACGATACAGACTTCGAAGCTCATGGTTACAAACTCCATCTGATCTACAACTCTACAGCTTCACCGAGTTCCAGATCTTATGAGACAATCAATGACTCTCCGGCAGCTGTTGAATTCTCCTGGGAATTCTCTTCAACACCTGTTGATACAGGCATCGCTTCTCTGAAGCCGACCGCTTACATTGAAATCGACTCTACAAAGGTCGACGAGACAGCTCTGAAAGCTCTGGAAGCTAAGCTGTATGGCACAACTGAAGCAGAAGCTTATCTGCCGCTTCCGAACGAAGTATTCACAACTCTTGGTTACACAGGAGCCTAAGCAAAACTTCAAAATGGGACAGTATTCAGCTCGGCTGGCTGTCCTTTTTTTCGTATTTTTAACAATACATATTAAATTTTACTTTTGAAAAGGAGATAAACATGCTTAAGCAGACAATTAAATACACCGATTACAACGGCGCTGAGAGAGAAGAAGACTTCTATTTTAATCTGAGCCGTGCTGAACTTATTGATCTTGAATACAAAACACCTGGCGGACTTAAAGAATTACTCGAACGTATCATCAAAGAGAAGGATACTGTAAAGATCTACCAGATGTTCAGAAATATTGTAGAGCTTTCTTATGGCGAAAAGAGTGACGACGGAAAGCACTTCGTGAAATCTCCAGAGATTTCAAAAGCATTTACAGAAACAGAAGCTTTCAGCGAGTTAATGATGATGTTCATTTCTGACGCAGAATTCGCAGCAAAGTTCGTTAACGGAATTGTCCCGGCCTCGTCTAAAGTGTAATGCTTAAAATAGTTGTTCCAGAAAGCGAATTCTATGATGAACGGCGGAATGAATTTGTAAAAGTTAAAGAACAAACTATTACATTGGAACATTCTTTAGTGTCCATCGCCAAATGGGAGTCCAAGTGGCATATTCCATTTTTTAATGGGCAAAACAGTCAGAAAACTACTGAACAAACACTCGATTACATAAGGTTTATGACTCTTACTCAGAATGTCGATCCAAATGTTTACATCACAATTGCTAACAACGTCGATATTATTGAGAAGATAAACAACTACATCGAAGATCCGATGACGGCAACCACATTTAAGAAAGGCCCTCCTCCAAATCCAAATCAGATCATTACAAATGAAGTCATTTACTGGCAAATGATTGCTCTTGGAATTCCTATCGAATTTCAAAAGTGGCATTTTAATAGACTTCAAACACTGATCAGAGTGGCTCAGGAGAAGAGTTCTGGCAAAAAGATGAGTAAGACTGATATTCTGCGATCTAATGCCGAGATTAATGCCGCCAGAAGAAAGCTTCATAATTCTAAAGGTTAGGATTAGCACATGATAGTTCTAAAGACGACAGGAAAACTTAAAAAGACTGAAAAGTTTCTAAGCAAGATGAGCAATTTCGATATTCGTAGAATACTTAACAAGTATGGCGAAGAAGGGGTGAATGCTCTTGCTGAAAACACACCGGTCCGTAGCGGTGAGACTGCTTCGTCTTGGCGCTATAAAGTATCTATTAATAATGGTATAGCTACCGTTACTTGGTCAAACACTCATGTTGAAAAAGGAGTGAACATTGCGATCATCCTTCAGTATGGGCATGGTACTCGAAACGGTGGATATGTACAAGGAATTGATTACATTAATCCGGCTCTTAAGCCGGTTTTTAACGCCTTGGCTGAAGAGGCATGGATGGAGGTGACAAGCGCATGAGCAGTATTGACGAACGAGTCGTTCAAATGCGATTTGAAAACCAGCAGTTCGAACGTGGCGCCAAAGAGAGTCTTAGTACGCTGGATAAACTCAAGAATGCTCTCAGTTTTGGAAAAGCTTCAAAAAATTTAGAAGAACTTCAAAATCAGAGTAATAGATTCAGTCTTGGTGGTATTGGCGATGCTCTGAGCACTGTCACCGTATCATTTAGCAATTTCGAAATCATGGGTCTGCGAGTCTTAAACAACATTGCAGATACCGCATACAGAACTGGAACCAGACTGATCAAAAGTTTAAGCGTTGATAACATCGCGGCAGGCTGGAAAAAGTTCGAAGACAAAACGACATCTGTTGCAACCCTTATTTCCCAGGGTTATGACATGTCTACTGTCGATGAGCAGTTGAACAGACTTAACTGGTTCACCGACGAAACATCATACAACTTCACAGACATGGTATCCAACATCAGTAAATTTACAGCAACCGGCAAAGGCCTTGAAGAATCTGTAAATGCGATGGAGGGTATTGCAACCTGGGCTTCGTTGTCTGGTCAGAACGCTGGTACTGCAAGTAGAGCGATGTATCAGCTTTCTCAGGCAATGGGCGCTGGCGTAATGAGACGTGAAGACTACCGTTCAATCCAGAACATGTCAATGGACACACAGGAATTCAGGCAAGCTGCTCTGGACGCAGGTGTCGCATTGGGAACATTAAAGAAGAATGCTGATGGCACTTACAAATCAATTGTCAAAGGCGTCGGCAAAGTAGAATCATTCGATATTAACCAGTTCGCAAACCATCTGACTGAAGATGCTTGGTTCACAAGCGATGTCATGATGAAAGTGTTTGGTAAATACGGTTCTGCTGTAGATCAGTTGTATGAATACGCCGAAGAACATGGTGTAACAGCTTCTGAAGCGATTAAGGCGCTTGGCGATAATGTTGATGCTTTCGGCCTTAAAGCGTTCAAATCCGCGCAGGAAGCCAGAACATTTACTGATGTTCTTGATTCTGTTAAGGACGCCGTATCAACCGGATGGATGACCACATTCGAATTGATATTTGGTAACTATGAAGAAGCCAAAGAGCTTTGGACCGACTTGGCGAATGAACTCTATGACGTATTTGCCGAAGGTGGAAACGCTCGAAACGAAATGCTCGGTGAGTGGAAAGAACTCGGAGGCAGAACGAAACTCGTTGAAGCTTTCTGGAATGCGTGGAATGGCGTTATGAACATCATTTCGATGGTTAAAGAATCATTCCGAGAGATATTTCCAGCAACTACTGCCAAGCAGCTTCTTAACATAACAGAATCGGTACGAGATCTAACAAATAGATTTGAACATTTATTTAAATTGCCGGATCATTACGAGGATGCACTTAAAAAAGGTCTTATCGATGAGAATGAGATGGTCAAAATTGAAGCCACTAAAAAGCGTATCGACGATCTGTCAAAAACTCTAAGAGGCGTCTTTGCAATTCTTGATATTGTTAAGCAAGGCTTCATGGCGTTTGCTCAACTTGGCGTCAGATTGGTAAAATCGCTATTCCCAGTTGGAGATTCGATTCTTGATATTACCGGTTCCTTTGGCGAATGGGCCGAAGGTTTGCGTGATTCCATCATCGAAGGTAACTATTTTGGTAAGATGGTTGAAACGCTCGGACCAATCGTAGACAAAGTAGGAACGGTTATTGTATGGGTAATCGATAAACTCAAAGATGCATTCTCCTCAATCAAGAATTTCTTCAAACCTTTTAATGAAACTGTTGCGGAATCTGCTGATACGGTTGAACAGAAATGGTCACCAATCACTTCTATCGTCGATTTTGTAAAGAAAGCATTTGAACGGCTAGGCGAAGTATTTAAAGGTTTACAGCCGGTTCTCAAGGCTGTTGGAGACGCATTAGGCAAAGCCTGGGACAATATTCATGAAACAATCATGGGTCTGTTGAACGGCTTTGATATGTCCAAAGGTATGGACATCGCCAATACAGGCATATTTGGCATTCTGCTTTTGGGTCTTAACAACTTCATCAGGAAGGCTAAAGAAGCAATTCCTGGAGGCGATATTGTCCAAAGTGCTCTCGGCACTCTTAAAGACAGTATCAAGGGAATTGCAGATGCGATCAAGAGCCTTGCTCCTCAGGCAAAAGAAGATGCTCCTAGTTTGATGGAGCTTGCAGTCGCTATTGGTATCGTAGCTGGCTCATTATTCCTTATTTCTCAGGTCGATTCTAAGAAACTTATTACATCAGTCGGAGCAATTGGCTTATTACTGTATGCTTTGGAAGATGTTATGGAACGTCTCTCAAAGCTGAATTCCAATTCTGCAGTTTCCGAGTCAAACGGTGGCGGCGTGTTTGGAAAGATATTTGGCATGTTCTCATCCAAGTATTCTTCAAGCAGCAGCATCATGAAGACTGCGGGAAGTATGATATTTATTGCTGGAGCAGTAGGCATCCTAGCAGGAGCAGCTGCCAAACTTGCTAAGATTCCATGGACAAGTCTTGTTAAAGGTCTTGGCGGTGTTGCAGCATTACTTGCCATGGTTACGGCTGTCGCATACGCCATGTCTAACATGGAAGGAAAACTCGTAAAAGGTGCCGGCGGTCTTATATTAGTAGCTGTCGCCATACGGGTTTTAACAAGCAGCGTCGCTAAGCTAGCAGAGATGGATGTCGACAAGATGACCAATGGTCTTATTGGTGTCGGTGCATTGCTTCTTGAACTTGGATTGTTCTCTAAATTCGCAGGAAGCATTAATCTGAGAACAGGAGTGGCTATAATCGCGATTGCGGCGTCTTTACTGATAATTGCGAAAGCGGTTAAGGCATTCGGTAACATGGATACCGTTCAGGAACTTCCTCAGGGCTTGTCGGCCATTGCTGCTATATTAGCTGGCTTTGTTGTGTTCTCTCAAACTGTTAAGTCTAAGGGAATCATGAAGGCGGCCGTCGCAATGCTGATAATGTCGGCGTCGCTGATGATTATTGGCAAAGCTATCAAATCTCTTGGAAGTCTTGATGAAGAATCAATTACAAGAGGCTCTGGAGGATTGGCCGGTGCGTTACTTGGTATCGCTCTTGCTGCTACAGTTCTCGGATCTATCAAAGGAACCGGAAAAGCAGCGGTTAGTATCTTACTGATATCTGGGGCGTTGCTGATTCTTGCTGGAGCATTCAAAGTTATGGCTTCTATTCCAGTTAACAGCCTGCTGAAAGTTCTTCTTGGCTTTGCTGGAGCATTAGTTGTAATTGGCGTCGCTGCAGCGATATTATCTCCGCTGACTTTGAGCATATTAGGCTTATCAGCTGCGTTGCTTGGCATTAGTGCTGGTATATTACTGGCTGGTATGGGCTTAACAGCTTTATCGGCTGGTATTATGGCTCTTGGTGCGTCGCTACTTGTTGCTGGACCAATGCTTGTAAACGGTATCGCCACAACTATATTGGCCGTTCTGAATGCTTGTTGGGTACTTATTCCGAAATTCATCGAAGTTGGATTGAGTATTATTCTCAACCTTATGATAGGTATCTACAACAAGCTGCCAGAGATCGGAACAATGGCAGTGCTTATTGTTCTTAAATTCTTACTGACAATTTCTCAGTTATTTCCGTTAATTATTATGGTCGGTATTCAGATGATTGTAAACTTCATTAACGGAATGGCTTTAGCAATCAGAGATAATTCCGAGTCTATAATGATGGCAGTCGGTAACTTAATGTCTTCAATTGTATATTTGGTACTTACCGGTGTTCAGATGATAGCAGAACAGATCCCGATTATTGGAGGATGGGTTTCTGATGGAATTCAGGGCATTAAGGATAGTATCGATTCTACATTTAGCGAAGAAGAAATGGCAGCAATCACAGAACGAGGCATGTCTGGAGCCGCTAAAGGAATGGAAGCCGCCGAAGCAGAAGCATCTGCTGCCGCTGGTAGCTATGGCGACGCATCCGTCGAAGGTTTCATGGAAAAAATGCCCGACTTTGTAGGTGCGGCTGGAGACATGGGAACTGCTGGTGCTGACGAATTACTTAGTTATTTAGGTGACTACAATAGTGCCGGTTATGATTTGGCTGCGGATGCTGTATCTGGAGCTGATAGTGCAGAACTATTAACTCAGATGAGTGGAAACGGCGACAATTACGCAAACGGATTCATCAACGCTATCAACTATAGAGAATACGACTCTGAATTGGCCGGTTACAAAATCGCGAAAGCTGCTGTAAGAGGAAGTAAAGAGGCCTTACAGGAGAAGTCTCCGTCTAAGGTTATGTTTAAAGTTGGTAGCTTTGGGGCTCAGGGCCTTATTAACGGTATGGATAGTCTTAAGGGCGATGTAGAGGATACAGCCTTCTCGGTCGGCAAATCCGCCGTCGATGTAATGTCCAGCGTTATGAGTAACTTGTCAACAGTTCTCGATTCCGACATGGATCTCAATCCGACAATCACTCCGGTATTAGATCTCTCAGAAATTCAAAATGGGACTAATTCTCTGAATGGAATGTTCGGAAACAGGTCATTCAGCCTCGCTTCAGCTAATGGAATTCGCTTCGAAGCCAACCGCTTAGAGGCGATGAACAAGCTCGAAACAGCAACAACCAACGCTGACGTAGTAGCCGCTCTCGGTCTCCTGCGTGGCGACGTTAATAATCTCAATGACTCCTTCTCTAACACAAAGGTTGTCCTCGACTCTGGTGCTCTTGTTGGAGCAACTGTCAAACAGATGGACAATGCATTGGGAAGGATCAATGTTTACAAAGGAAGGGGAATCTAATGTCATCAAAACTTGCTAAGTGGTATCATTCCATGACATTTGTTTATGCGGATGAATGGGATGACTCCATCAGAGTTGTAGGAGACTATCTGATTATCGACCCCGAAGTATACAGGATTGCGGACGATGGAATCCATTTCAACACAAATCGTGTCAGAGTCGAAAATGGATCTATTATCTCAACCAGTATGAAACACGGCGTCGTTAATACATGGGACGATTGGCATTTGATTCCTACTTCTCGTCCCGTATTCCAACAGGGGGATGTCAAGACAGTTTACATTGATATTCCCGGAGCGGATGGTCAGATCGACATAACCGAGTCATTGACTGGTTATCCGACATACAAAAACAGAGAAGGGTCGCTCGAATTCATTGTAGCTAATGGCTACAGAGATAGCTGGGCAGCTGGCTTCTCTCAGTTTGCTAACTGGCTTCATGGTAAAAGGCTCAGGGTTATCCTCGACGATGATCCTGAGTATTTTTACGAAGGCCGGTTTAAACTCAATGAATGGAAATCGAACAATGACGGAACGTGGTCGAACATTACAATCGACTACAACCTGAAGCCATATAAGTATTCTGTATACATGTCTACGGACAAATGGCTTTGGGATCCATTCAACTTCGAAACTGGATATATTTACAATTGTGGTAACATTTCAGTTTCAAAGAAAACAACAATCAACTTGAATGTAAACGGAATGCATGTAATTCCGAAGTATGTTATCAAGAACACAAAAGACACTCAGTGGACGTTGGAAGTCAATGGCACGATCGCTGAAATTCCTCTGAATTTCTCAAAGAAAAACACCGTAGAATTTTCCGATCCGAGATTCGAGCTTCTTCCAGGAGAGAACACGATTGTTGTTACGCCTAAAACGAAAGGAACTCTTGATATTTCCTTTAGAGGCGGAAGCTTATGATCAATGTTACAGCTAGATCAGAGTCGTCTCCTCAGACGCTTGGCTATTGGGATGTATACAGTGCAGATTATCCTAACGCATGGTGGGAGATTCGTCTTGTTGGATGGATCTCCCAAAATGCTTCTACACTGAAAACAACTTTATATTTCAAATGGCAGGTCGGATCGTATAACTACTGGCCTTTTTGGGATGATCCGAATACTTATAGGGTGACATTGGGCGACGATTCCAAGACAACTTCTTTCAATCTTGCTCAGGACACTTCGAACACCTATAAGGACAAGAGCAGTGTCCAATCAATCACCGTTACACACAACTCGGATGGGACATATTCTGGAACAATCGAGATGGAAGGCTACAAGTGCTGGGAGGCTTTTAGTTACGAGGACGAAATTACGTTCCCGAAAATAACACCTCCAGCACCTACTCCGACGCCTACTCCTACTCCCGATCCAGAGCCTATTGATGAGATTTACGAACCAGTTCCTCCGATCAATGACGGCGATCCAAAATACTATATTTACGCAGACGGAGAAGTCCTCTATACGAGTAATGACGAAAATTATTTGGTTATTGAGCCAAGACTATCATTAGCGCTCAATCAGACAGATAGTTTGGAATTTATATTGCCTCCGACGCATCCTCGCTATAACAGTTTAGCGAAATTACGGTCGACTGTTGAAGTTCGTCAGGGATCTGAAATCTTATTTAGAGGTCGTGTTCTGAATGATAGTAGAGATTTCGACAACAAACGGCATATTCACTGTGAAGGAGCGTTGTCATTTCTTAATGATACGCTAATGCCGCCGTACGCTGCTGGAAAGTACAAAACAGCTGCTGAATTATTTAAAGCGGCCCTAACGGAACACGGGAAGCAAGTTCCAAAAGAAATTCCAGAACGAAGGCTGCGGTATGTGTTTTGTAATGTGTCTGCCGAAATAGAAAACGAGAACTCTGAGTATTCAAGCACAAATGAGGTTATCAGCACTCTTCTGAATGATGTTGGCGGATATTTGAAGCTCGAATACTACTACAACGGCGAAACAGGACTGTCATATTTGAACTCTTACAATCGTGTTTCGAGTCAGCCGATTCAGTTCGGAGTCAACTTGTTAGATCTCACGCAGTCAATTGACGCTTCTGAAGTATACACATCTGTTGTGTGCTTTGGGGCAGCTGACGAGAAGACTGGCAAGAGACTCACAACCGGCGATGGGAATGATATTTACATTGAAGACAGATCTGCAATTAACGTGTTTGGAAGGATCATAAGAACTTTTACGTACGATGACATTACAGATCGTAATGAGCTTAAGAAAGTAGCGAATGCCTTACTGAAGCTTGGAACATCCGTGAAAATGACATTTGAGGTTAAGGCAGTAGATATGCATCTTATTAGTCCGGATGTCGAGAAATTCAGATTAGGCGATTCAATTCCGATCAAAGCTTATCCGCATAATGTGGATTCTTATATTCAGTGTACTGGAGTAGACATCGATTTACAGAATCCAGAAAACACAACTTATACACTCGGAGGAACCATTACGGCTCTCACCGATACAACAAGTAGAAAATAAAGGAGGCCGAATGGCAACTATCAAAGAACTTGTAGCCAGAATCAGAAAAGCTGTTTATGGCGAAGAAGTACGAGAGTCCATTGCTTCTGCGATTGAACAGGTTAGTACCGATGTTGATGCCAGCGTTAAAGAATGGCTGGATGATCATCCTGAAGCAACCACAAGCGTTGAAGATGGCTCCATTTCTGACGTGAAACTGAGCAGTTCTCTGAAGGAGAGCCTCACTTTCGTCAACACAATCAACAAAGAGTATACTCTAACTGGCGAGTTGCTTGGAAATTTTGATCATACATCGACTCAGATCCAGGGTATTACCAGTGAGGGACATCTGCTTTATATTGCTGGAACCAGTGGCGACACAACATCGACTATTATTTATGCTGTGGACCCGACATATTTGTCATCTACTCCGCATACGATTAATGCATACGGTCATCCGAATAGTTTGGACTATCTGGATGGAAAGCTTTACATCGCAGGATGTATGCCTACACAAGCGACAACGACATACAAAAAGCTTTGCGTTGTGGACGATGTTAACTGGAATGCGACTTTCAAGGATGTGCCAACATTCTATGGCTGGTGGTCTGTGGCATGGCTTAAAGGTTACAACGATAAATACGTGCTTGCAGGCCATAGAGAATGGTCGTCAAATCTTTATCTATTTGCAACGGCTTATGGCACCAATTCTGCAAGCTCAAATCATTTGGGTCTGAATAAATTTATTCCTTGGCGTACGCTTGATCTGGAATCATTCAGTTGCGATCCGGCTGGAATGTGCCAGTATGATAAGTATATTCTGATCTGCGATGCACATCTGTCCGGTGTACATGCTAGAAACTGTATTCATGCTTATAATAGCGATGGCGATCTGAAAGCTACTTTATATTTGCCGATTATGGGCGATAACGAGCTTGAGGATGTCTGTGTCCATGATGGCGATGTTTATACCGTCGATTTTTCAGGAAACATTTATAAGTTCTCATCCAGCGAGATCGACAAGGCACTTTCAAGAGATTATGGACCGTCGATGTTCATGTCGAATCTTGGAGCTGGTCCGCAGATCGCTTATATTAATGAGAATGGAACTGAAACATATCAGACTCTTAAGACTGATACGTATTTGCTGAAGTCATTTAGAGTTTGTCCATGGCTGTATACCGCAACTCACCGTATTACAAACGGTCGTATGATGGTCAGAACTGGTACGGACACATTAATATTACAGGCCGATTTTAGTGGTGATGCTAAAATTTCGTTCTGTGGAACAGGCAAGAGTGGTAGTGCTCTTGTTTATTATTTCTTCGAGTATACTCAGTCCACGCCTAGCGACAATAATGAATATTTATATACGCTCACGACATTCAGTTGTACGGCTCATTACGACGGATCTGAGACAACTTACACCGATCCTGCTGCTGCGGCGAATGCTGGATATTTCCATGGTTACACATTTGTAGACCGACTGCTGTATGAGACTGCTCCGAGCTATAACGGAACAGCATTATCGTTCTAATGGAGGAATCTTATGAGTGATGTAAAAAGAGTTGTCGCTGGAACAGGCGATTATGGATTTGAGGATACGGTGGCCAGGGAAAAAGTTAATGAGCTAGTGGATACCGTAAATACAGTAAAAAATACACTTGACACAATCGCCTATGTCGAAGATGGCGTATTGGTCATCAAAGGAGGAAACAATGAGTAGTGTTTCTAAAATTAAAAATGATGGCGTTTTGTACGACATCGAAGATTCTACTGCGAGAGCGGATATTTCTGATTTAAAGAGCCAAATAGCTCTCAATAGCGGTATTCCGGCATCAGTAAAAAATGCTATTGATACCCTGCTTCAGAATGTCGCATTTAAGAATGATGATGCATATACGGATGAACTTACAGCTGTCCATAACTGGGCAACAGCAGTTAATCTGCTTTCAATCAGTGCTGTATTTGAACAAGGACAGAATGTCATTTATGACAGAGATTCACTTGAAACTCTGAAACAGTATTTAACTGTTAATGCAAGTTATGACAATGGTTTGACTGAAACACTTGCTGACTCAGCTTATGCATTAAGTGGTACTTTATCTGAAGGAACAAGTACAATCACTGTCACATATGATGGAAAATCTACAACATTCAATGTAAATGTGACCAAGTTTGTATATACGTTCCATTTAGATAGTATTGTCAGCGGATATGACTGCACAATGGGTGTTGGTAACAATGCAACAATCGTAACAACAACTAATGCAAACAGAGCAGTATCAAACCCGCTTGTTGTACCGATCCCTGCAGGGACATATCGTTGTACATTCCCGTCTGTTTGTAAAATCGGTGTGTTTGCTGCTACTAAGGATGGTACAGATCCATCGCTTGATAGCGTTGACTGGGCAAATGTTGGCGTAGCAAAAACATGGTATACAGGAAATATCGTGAAAGAATGGAATGAACTTTCACGAGCCGGATGGGATTTTGTCAGCGGAAATACATTCACAATGGCAAAAGATGGTTGGCTTCAGTTCCATTTTCAAGCAGTTAACGGTGGATCAGTTTCAAGTGAATCATGGAGAAATACCATTCTTGAAGGGCTTTCTTTCACCGAGGTTGAATCATGATTTACGATGCAGAGGGCAATCAGCTTTTCAGTTGTTATGATGCTGAAGGGAACATGCTTCTGAATGCATATGACGCCGAAGGGACGATGATATTCTCTGTCGGGTCAAGACCGTGGGATGAAGAAATAACTATAGAAAAGAAATATGATGCATCAGCACAAACAAATTATTATGTGGTGACAATTCCGCAAACTAGAACAGACGGCAGTAAACAGTACCCGTTTGTATTTGTGCCAAATGGAAGTGGTGGCGGTACAATGTCAACGCTAACCATGATGCAGACATATGATTTCTATATGGGCATGAATGGTGGATATTTTGATTATTCCGAAACGCATACTTATAAGCCTAGAATCATTGCAATACAAAATGCGGAAAGCATCGAATGCCAATATCTCGAATGGAATGCTAATAACAACTATATCCTCACTATTGATGGCGAAGGCAATCTAGGATACGCCGCCCCAATGGCTAAAGGAACAACTGCGGAAGGGTTAATCAATAACGGAATTGTTTCTGCAATTGTAGGACTGGTTCCGTTAGTGGTAAATGGAGTTGCTTCGGATGTTGAAAGTTCTTTTTGGGCAAGCACTGACAGAGCACAAAGGCAGATCATCGGTCAAAAGCCAAACGGTGATTATGTTGTTATCACTTGCGAAGGAAGAAACTATGATAGTTCCAAAGGCTTTACAGTTTCAGAAGCAAGAACACTTTGCGTGAACATGGGTTTGAAATTTGCAATGGCAGTTGATGGCGGTGGCAGTACAGAAACTGTTATTGGAGATACTCAGCTTAATTCCATTTACGAAGGCACAACAGGCAGAATTGTTCCGACGTACATTGTGTTCAACGGAACAGATACTTTCGGTATTCCGAATGCTAGTTAAAGGATATAAAATGTAAAACCAACAAATTTTATATTTGTTAAAGGAAACTTTAAATCATAGAGGCACACATGGAAAAATGGATGAAAAAGCATTATTGATTGTTTCAAAATATGCACGCGAGCATCTTGATAAAACCGATGGTGAAATCGAATTCTCAACATTCATTGTCTGGAAATGTAAGGTACTTCAGAACTGGAAGTTTCTTATTTCCACGTCACTCCATGACGGAATGTATTATGAGGTGACATACAATGGCGATAAGAAAGAATGGTATCTCGATGCTTATAAAAAGTTCGAGAATAGACATATTCCTGACTTTTAAGAATAATTGATATTTATGACTCAACCATTATCAGACGAGGAACTAGAGGAGATCCTCATAGAGATACGTAAAGGAGAGGACTGGCCGGACGAGGCTGGTCTTCTTTATTTTTCGAAAGGAGACTAAACATGCCTGAAGATATTCAGACGATTTTAGACGATGATTTCGAGCAGTCCTTAAAAGAATCAGGAATTGAAATCATTATCCCCGAAGAAGATTCAGAACAACCAGATGGTGTCGGAGCTGTTGGCTACTCTCCACGGCTGACGGCTCCTTCTGCCACAAATCCATATTTTCTGAAATATGGACGAGGCGGATACAACAGATGCATTCTTATTACCGGAAACTCCTGTATTCCAAACTGTGTCGGGTACGCATACGGACGCAGTCTTGAGATCGGAGGAGTTACATCAAATCCGAAGCTGCCGACATGCAACGCCGAAGACTGGCTTGCTATGGCAAAAGCTAATGGACTTGAAACCGGATCTACTCCGAAAGTCGGGGCTGTTGTTGTATGGAAAAGCGGTAAACTGTGGAATGGCAACGACGGCTGCGGTCATGTTGGCGTAGTCGAAGAAGTTGCTGTCGATGGAACAATTACCGTGTCACAGTCTAACTACGGCGGGACCAGGTTCTTCGTCACAAAGCATAAGCCTCCGTACAAC
>OCTW011497231.1_pt1 | contig 59859 bp, 46 predicted proteins | sample 1539671 | NCBI WGS metagenome assembly OCTW01 (sample SAMN02144230, study PRJEB22623) | gut metagenome | biome: sheep rumen | host: Ovis aries | place: New Zealand | reverse complement strand
GAGGCACTTGCAGACCGCAGCGTAGCGAGGACTGTGAGCGTTAGCGAATGCCGGAAGTCCGCTTGGATGTTGGGGGCTCGCAAGTCTTTTTTTTCTTAAAAATATCAGAAAACTTTTGGATAAAAAAATGTAAAAAAGTTCAAATTTATGTTCATTTAATATAAAATTATTTATATGAAGATGAAGAAATCTTTTTTTGTGGGTTTAATATTTGGATTGTTTTGTTTATGTTTGCATGCTCAATATTCTAGTCTTAATAATTATGTAACTAGAATTTGGACTACTGCGGATGGACTACCCGGGAATGTAGTTTCTGATATTATTCAAGGTCAGGATGGTTTTTTATATTTTGGTAGTTATGAATGTCTTTTAAAATTTGACGGTTTTGAATTTGAGCCTTCCAATAAATATACTAATGAGGAATTATCTTTTGTTTCTGCTCGTTGTATCTATGAGGATTCGAGCGGCAATATGTGGATTGGATCTAACGGGGAGGGGGTCCAGCGTATCTCCCGAAATAAAATTGTTGAACATATTTCTGTAGATAGAGGTTTGCCTAGTAATTCTATTAGATGTTTTACTGAAGATCGTTATGGTAATATTTGGGTTGGTACTGCTGCTGGTCTTGCCTATATTAATCATGAAAATCAAATTGTAATTCCTGTTTATGATAATGGGAAGGACGTTTCTCACGTAATTATAAAAATGCTTTATTGTGATACTGCTGATCGTATCTGGATGATTACTAACGAAGTAAATGGTCTATATATTTATTCCGATTCTGGTTTTCAACATTATAAAGATTTGGATGTTTTTGGTGATTATGTGCCAACTTGTATTGCTCAGGATAAAAATGGTGCATTTTGGATTGCTCTTAATAATGAAGGTTTAGTAAAGATTCAAAATGGGGAAGTTTCAAAAGTTGAAACCGGAACTTTTTTGGATTATCGTCCAACAAATACTATCTATTGTGACAAAACTGGTTCTCTTTGGTTTGGTACTGAAAAAGGTTTGGTTTTGTATAGGGATGGTGTTTTTTCTGTTTATGATGAGAATCATGATCTTTCGAATTCTTCTATAAATAAGATTATTGGTGATAGAGAGGGGAATATTTGGGTTGCTACGGATTCCTCTGGTATTGGAAAAATTAGTCCTGGAAAATTCCGTATGAATGCTACAAGTTCACCTGTAAATGCAATCTGTGAAGATTTGGATGGTAATGTTTGGATTGGAGCTGGAAACGGGCTTTTTTGTTATAAAAATGAAACTTTTATACAAAATGAATTAACTGAATATTGTAAGGGGATTCGAGTTCGTCATGTTGGGCTTGGAAAACATGGTGAAATTCTTGTTAACTGTTATTCAAAGCCTGGAATGATTGTTTATAAGGATGGAGAAATTCGAAATTGGACTACTGATGACGGACTGCCGGGGAATAAAACTCGTGTTTCTATTGAAACTTTTGAAGGTGATATCTACATTGGAACAACAACAGGTCTTTCTGTAATTGATTCCACTGGTTCAATTCATAATTACTCTTTGGAAGAAGGTTTCGATTGTGAATATATTATGTGGCTTTATCAGGATAATGATGGAATTGTTTGGGTTGGTACTGATGGTGATGGTATTTACCTGATGAAAGATAGAAAAATATTCCGTAAGATTAATACTGATAGTGGGCTTGCTGGTAATGTTATTTTTAAGATTTCTCAGGATCATCATGGAAATTATTGGATTTGTACTGGTTCTGGAATTTCTTTTTATAGGGGATCTGCGATTGATATTTTGAATACTTCTAAGGCAATGAAATTTGTAAATTACAATTCTGCACATGGTCTTGGTTCTGATTCTATTTTCCAAATTATCTTTGATGAAAACAATTATGCCTGGCTTATTAGTAATAGGGGAATTGCCTCTGTTGATTACAATTCTTTGTTGGAAGTAGCAGATGGAAGTCGTAAAAAGGTTGATTGTAAATTTTATAATCAAAGTGATGGGCTAAAATCTTCTGGTCCTAATTCTACAGCCTTAAGTATGATTGATAGACACGGTCGTATTTGGTTTACCATGTCTGATGGATTTGCTATCTATGATCCTTTAATGAATAAAGCTTCTGATGTTTTTCCTATAGCTCAGATTGTTCAAGTTCAGGTGGATGATAATATTTATAAAAACTTAAATTCGTATACTGTAATAATTCCTCCTGATGCAAAACACATTAATATTAAATATACAGGTTTAAGTTATGCTTCCAGTGAAAGAATCCGTTTTTCTTATAAATTGGAAGGTTTTGATAAAAATTTTTCTCCTTTAACAGCAGACCGTGTGGCATCGTTTACTAAACTTAGTCCTGGTCGTTACACTTTTTTAGTTGGTTGTCAAAATGCAGATGGTCTTTATTCTGAAATGTTTGCTTCTGTAAAACTTGTTCAGAAGGCATATTTTTATGAGCATGTCTGGTTCTGGCTGATTGTTGCTGGCCTTATCATCATAATTATTGCGATTGTTTTTATTGTCGTTATTCGTACTGATAAAAAACGTCAGATTCAGCTTGAAACAAAAATTCAAATGGCTACGGTTGAACTTCAGATGGCAAAAGATGAGTCTGACCGCCTGCTTCAAAACATAATTCCTGTTTCTATTGCACAGCGTTTAAAAGCTAAGGGTATGGGGGATTATGGAACAATAGCGGACTCCTTTGACGATGTTACGGTTCTTTTTTCCGATATCGTAAGTTTTACAAATACTACAAGTCAGTATTCTGCTACAGAAATTGTAGAAGCATTAAATGCACTTATTAAACGTTTTGATGATTCTGCAAAAAAACTTGGTGTTGAAAAAATTAAAACTATTGGTGATGCTTATATGGCTGCTTGCGGAGTTCCTTCTCCAAATAAACATCATGCCGAAGTAATGTTAAAGTTCGCAATTCAGATGTATAAAGATCTGGCTGATTACAATAAAACTGCAAAAATAAAGTTTAGAATTAGGGTAGGTATGAATTCTGGTCATGTTATTGCAGGTATTATTGGAAAAAATAAGTTTATCTATGATATTTGGGGTGATACTGTAAATGTTGCAAGTCGTATGGAAAGCAACTGTAATCCTGGACATATTAGAATGACAGAGGATGTTGTAAATCTTATTACAGCCCATGGTTATAAACTTAATCTACGTCAGGAAGAAATAAATGTAAAAGGTAAGGGAATGATGAAGACTTATGAATTCCCTGATCATTAATCAATATTTTAGAGTTTTTGATGTTTTAATTAATGGAGTAAAAAATGAACGACAGATTAGTTTTTAAAAAGGTTCCAGAAAACTGGGAATCTTTTCTGCCTTTAGGAAATGGACGTCTTGGACTTATGCAAAAGGCTGATCCAAATAATGATATTTTACAGTTGAATGAAGAAGGAATCTGGTCTGGAGGTCCAATTGATCGAATCAATCCTGATACTCAAAAATATCTTCCAAAAATCAGGCAGCTTATAAAAGAGGGTAAGGTAAACGAAGCTCAGGAATTGGGCTTTCAAACTTTGAGTGGAACTTGTTTTAATGAAAGAGTTTACCAGACTGCCGGAGAATTCCGTGTGGACTTTTTTGCTGAAAAAAATTATGGAATTGAATGCGGTTTTCCTTTACAGCATAAAAAAGTTCAGAAGTGTCTTGATACTTATCAGGCAGTTTTGGATTTATCAGAGGCCTCTACTATAATCACTTATGAAGATGAAGATGGGGTTCATTTTACCCGCCGTACTTGGATTTCTGCAATTGATGATATGATTTTTATGCATGTTACTGCAGATCAGAAAGGAAAAATAAATTTCCGTGCCTATCTGGATCGGGGTATTTGGGTAGATAATATTCGTGCAGAAGATGGTTTTATTTTCCTTGAAGATGCACATGGAATTCCATTTTGCGTTGGGGCAGGGGTTTCTTCCGCTGGTGGACAGGTTGGAACTACAGGTTTCTGTTTGACTGGTCAGGCTTGTGATGAAGTTCTTTTTTATATTGATATAAGAGCCTGGAAGTGGAATAAAAAAATCCTCACACAAAAGGATTATGAAAAATCCATAAAGAAAAATTACTGGGCAAAAGAGTGTAAGGCGAATCTTCTGGATGTTCGCTCTTATGTAAATAAAAAAGGCCTTTCTGTAGCGGCTGAGGATTATCTTGGCTGGCATCTGGTGGAATATAAATCTTACTGGGACCGTATGGAGTTAAAAATTGGCGATGATGATAAAGAAACTTCTCTGCCAACTCCAGACTTGTTAAAATCTGCGGCGGTGGACAATGTAAATCTTGTAAATCTTTATGCAAACTTTTCCCGCTATCTTTTAATTTCTGGCAGCAGAGTTCCAGGGCAGTTACCTTTGACACTTCAGGGACTTTGGAATTCGTATATGGATCCACCATGGGGCAGTAAGTATACAGTAAATATTAATACAGAAATGAATTACTGGCCTGTTAATTTGACTGGTCTTAGTGAGTGTGAACTTCCGCTTTTTACTTTGCTTGAAAGGGCTTATAAGCGTGGATGTGAAGTTGCACAGAGAATGTATGGTTGCCGTGGTTATGTTATTCATCATAATCTTGATTTCTGGGGGGATGCGGCTCCTCAGGATAACTGGCTGCCTGGTACTTACTGGGTTTTGGGTGCTGCCTGGCTTGCAACTCATATCTGGGAACATTATGAATATACTCAGAATAAGGATTTTCTTAAGCGATATTATTATTTGATGCATGAAGCATGTCTTTTCTTTGTTGATTTTCTCCAGCCTTGCGACCTTACTGCTTCTGATGGAAAGCCTTATCTTGTGATTAATCCTTCAGTTTCGCCAGAAAATTCTTATGTCACAAAAGCAGGGCAGGTTGGTGCTTTTACAGAAGGCTGTGAAATGGACAATATGATTCTGACAGATTTATTCACTTTTGTTCAGAAGTCCCGAAAAATCCTTGGAAATGAAGTTTGTGATAATAAGGGTAAATCGTATAAAGAAGCTGATTTTGAAGCTTTTGATTATGTTTTGAAGCATTTGAAAAAGCCTGAATTAAATAAAGATGGTTCTTTGATGGAATGGAATACAGAAGTTCCTGAAGTTGAACCTGGGCACAGACATATCAGTCATTTGTATGGACTTTATCCTGGTCATACTATTTCTCTGGAAAAAAATCCGGAACTTGCTGAAGCTGCAAAAAAGACCTTAAAGAAACGTCTTGAAAATGGTGGAGGGCACACCGGCTGGAGTCAGGCCTGGATTATAAATTTCAGGGCACAGTTACAGCAGGGGGATGAAGCACTGGAGGCAATTACAAAACTTTTCAGTCATTCTACCTTGCCAAATCTTCTTGATAATCATCCTCCTTTCCAGATTGACGGAAACTTTGGGGCTCTTGCAGGAATTCTTCGTCTTCTGGTTCAAAGTGAGATGGATGATGATGGAGTTTGTGTAAAATTATTGCCGGCTTTACCTTCCGAATCTGCCTGGCAGACTGGCTTTGTGCGAGGTCTTGCAATAAAGGGTGGATATACTATTGATTTTGAATGGAAGAACGGAAAGGTGGTGGATTATTCACTTAAACCTGGAAAAAATGCTTTGAGTATAGATAAAGTCCATATTGTCAGTTAGCAAAAATCCTAAAAAAAGGGGATGACCGGACTTAAGTGTCATCCCCAGTAAAATTATTCTACTTTAATGTATTCAACAAGAGTCTTCTTTCAAAACTTTGTGTAAAAGCTTCTTCCTCTATTGCAAAAAAATCTTAATTTTGATATATTCTTTGATACGTATTTAGACTTTAGGTATAGTGGTATTTAATCCCCGTTTTATAGCATTATCCGGTCTTTTTACCAGTCTTTTGCAGGTTGGATTATGTTTCCTTTTTTCCGCTGCATCTGGCGTTCATAATTTGATATATTTTTAATAGAGGTATTATATGTACGCAACTATTGAATTTAAGGGCAAACAGTATAAAGCAGAAAAAGACCTTGTCCTTACAGTTGATAAGCTTGATGCTGAAAAAGGTACAAAAATTGACATTGATACAGTTCTTTTAACAAGTGATGGAGACAAAATCAATGTTGGAACTCCTTATGTAAAGGGAGCAAAAGTTACTGTAGTAGTAGAAGAATCTTTCCGCGATAAGAAAGTTTTAGTATTCAAATACAAGTCAAAGAAAGATTATCATCGTGTTATTGGTCACAGACAGCAGTACACAAAAGTACGTGTTGAATCAATCACACTTGCTTAATAGACTTTAGATAGGAGATTACTATGGGAAGAACACGTGGTGGATCTGGTGCAAAAAACGGACGCGATTCAAATCCAAAGAATTTGGGTATTAAAAAATATGCAGGAGAATCTGTAACAGCAGGTTCAATTATCCTTAAGCAGCGTGGAACAAAGTTCTATCCTGGCGACAATGTAAAGAAAGCTGGTGATGATTCTTTGTTTGCTACAGCAGATGGAAAGGTTGTTTACGGTGAATGTAATAACCACAAAGTTGTATCTGTTGAAGCAGCTAAATAAGTTGATTAAGTAAGCATAAATTACTTTACTGAAATGCCCGGTTTGACGAATAATCTGCCGGGCTTTTTTTATATTGAGGGTTTATTACAAAACCCTCAAAACGGCGAAGTCAAGGCTTTAAGCGTGAGCGTGCCTTGACTCGACGTATCTTTTGATAGAGGTTAATATGATAGGTTTCGCAGATGAAGCATTAATAGAAGTTCGCTCCGGAAATGGAGGAAATGGCTGTGTCGCTTTCCGTCGTGAAAAATACATTCCGCATGGTGGCCCAAATGGTGGCGATGGAGGAAAAGGCGGAGATGTCATCTTCTGTGTAAAACGAAATTTACGTACTCTGGCAAAAATCCGTCATCAGCATTGTTTTAAAGCAAAAAATGGTGGAGATGGTCAGGGCTGGAATCGTTACGGGGCTGACGGTGAAGATTGCGTAATTCCTGTGCCTCCTGGAACAACCATTCGAGATGCCGAAACCGACGAAATCATCTACGATTTTACAAAAGCCAAGGGCGATGAATCTTTTACTTTTCTAAAAGGTGGAAATGGCGGCTGGGGGAATGTTCACTTCAAAACCTCTACAAATCAGGCTCCACGTCATGCAAATCCTGGGCAGAAGGGCGAGACTCGTTTTATAAAGCTTGAACTTTCAATTATGGCTGATGTAGGTCTGGTTGGTTTTCCAAATGCAGGTAAATCATCATTATTAACATATTTTACAAATGCCAGACCAAAAATTGCTCCTTATCCTTTTACTACAATTATTCCAAATCTTGGAGTTTTGCGTATTGATGATGAAAGTGATATTATCATTGCAGATATTCCGGGAATTATTGAAGGAGCTTCGGAAGGTCTTGGTCTTGGAGATACTTTCTTAAAACATATTACCCGTACAGCCTGTTTAATTTTTATGATTGACTGTTCTGATGAAAATTATCTGACAGCCTATGATACCCTCTGTAATGAACTTCAGAATTACTCAGATGAATTGATGGAAAAACCTAGAATTGTTCTTCTTAATAAGATTGATATGGAAGGTGCTTACGACCACGCTGTTGAACTTGCAGAAATTATCAGAAAGAAAGAACCTGAAACTGCTGTAATTCCTGTTTCTGTTATGGAAGGACGTGGAATGAAGGATGCTCAGCATCAGATTGTGAATCTTGTAAATGAAAAAGAAAAACGGGAAGTGAAGGAAGATAATTTTGCTTCTAATGCAGCAGAAATGGGGTCGTCATTTATGAATTCCCGTGCTTATATTGATGATGATGAAGAAGGAATTCAGTATCCGGGAAGTGAGCAGTGAAAATTGCAATTTTAGGTGGTTCTTTTAATCCTCTGCATATTGGACACGCAATGCTTGCTGAAAGTGTGATAAAAGAACTTTCCTATGATAAGGTTATATTTATTCCTACAGGTAAACCGCCTCACAAACAGATTATGGAAGGGGCAAATCCGGAGCAAAGACTAGAAATGGTCAGGGCTTTTTGCCAGTCAGAAAAATCTGGTTTATTCGATGTGGATGATTGTGAAATCAGGCGGGAAGGACTTTCGTATACATGCGATACACTGGCCTATATCACAGAAAAATATAAGGGCTTGTTGGAGCAGAAGCCAGGCCTGATTATGGGAGAAGAAATTGCATGTCAGTTTGAAAAATGGAAAAATCCTGATCAAATTGTTTCAATGGCAGACTTAATCATTGTTCCAAGGACGGCCGATTTTCAAATTTCTGGTTCTGCCAATCATAATAATATTCCAATTGGAAATTATGATAAGGACTATCAGGTAAAATTTGATAGAGAGACTTTTAAATATCCATATAATTTTTTGAAGGAAGGAATGATTACAATATCATCTACCGAAATTAGAAGAAGGATAGCAGAAAATCGTTCCTATAAATATCTTGTTCCCCAGGCTGTTTTTGATTATATTGAAAGAAAGTCTATATATAAGAACGATAATTTGAACTAGAACATGAAAGATATTATTAAACTTACGGAAGAAATAAGAATTTTTGCTCAGGAGCATGTAAAAAAATCTCGATATGAACATTCCATTAGGGTTGCTGAAACTTGTGCCAGACTTTGTCGAATGTTTGCTCTTGATGCTGATGTTGGCTATTTAGCTGGTGTAGGTCATGATATGTGCAAGGATTTTTCGGATCAGGAATTGTTTGATCTGGCTGCAAAAGATGGAAATCCTATTATTCCTTATGAAAAAAGAAATCCTGCACTTTTGCATGGTAGGGCAGCCGCAGTATTAATGAAGGAAAAATTTGGTATTGAAGATAAAGATATTTTGGAAGCTGTTGCATATCATACTTCGGGTGTGATGGGGATGTGTGATTTGTCCAAGTGTCTTTTTATTGCAGATAAAATTGAGCCAGGTCGCCCACAATCAACTGATGAATATCGGGAAAGATTGTATAAGATGAATCTGGAGCAAATGTTTTATGCTGTTTTGTACGAAAATTATTCTTACGTGCTTAAAAAGGGCTACGAACTTTTTCCTACAACAGAAGATTTGGTAAAAAAATATAAGGTAGCTTTACCTGACTAAAGATTAGAATAGAGATAAGGGATTAGAAATGAAAAAGTTTCAAATCAGAGATGAACAGAAAGGACTTATATTTATTGCTCTCATTTTTGTTATTGTAATTGCACTAAGTATAGTCTTTGCGGTTACTCTTAAAACAAATGTTGTAGATGATTATGCAAAAGATAATGACGTAATAAGAACTTTGTTTGTTGTAGAAGATGAAGATTCCTCTGTCCTTTTTTCTAGTGCTCTTATTTATGTACAGACTTCAAAAAAAGCAGCAATTGTAAATCTTCCTGGGTATACAGGTGCCATTTACCAGAGTTTGGGTCGTACAGATAAACTTGAAAATGTTTATTCAGAAGCAGGAATTAATGCCTATAAAACAGAAGTAGAGAAAATGCTGGGTATGAAAATACCTTTTTATGCAATAATGACTCTGCCCAACTTTATCAAAATTTCAGATTATTTGGGTGGTATGAGGGTTTTTATTTCTGAACCAATAGACTGCTGGTCGGAAGATGGAGAACGCTGGTTGCTGCCTTCTGGTGCTATTAACCTGGATGGCGATAAGATTTCTACTTATCTTAGATACAGACTTGAAGAAGAAACAGAATCTGATGTACAGGACCGCTATCAGAATGCTATGGCAGCTTTCCTTTCGGGGCTTGCAGATCAGAAATTCATTATTTTCTCAAAAAATATTTTTTCGATTTATGAAGAGTGTATAACTACAAATCTTGATGAAGAAGAAGAGGAGTCACTTTTTAAGCTTATTGCTGATGTAGACTCTGAATCAATTATTAAGCAAACTATTACTGGTTCTGTCCGAAGTTTTGATGGACAAACCTTACTTATGCCTGATTATAACGGTGAATATATAAAAGAAGCAGTAAAACAGACAACCAACTTACTTACTTCTTCTGACGGTACTTTGTCCAGCCGTGTGTATGTACTGGAAATCCAGAACGGAACAACAACACAAGGACTTGCCAGAAATACCGCCATTCTGTTCCAGAAAGCAAGTTATGATGTTCTTAGTCCTGTTAATGCTGCAAGAAATGATTATGATGAAACTGTCATTATTGATCACATTGGTAATCCTGAAGTTGCCAAGATTGTCGGAGATTTTATTCACTGTACAAATATTAAAGATGAAAATGAATTAGAGGAGGTTGGAGAATCTAGCTCGGAAGCTAACGTTGACTTTACAATTATTTTGGGTAAAGACTTTAATGGACGTTATGTAATTTCTGGTAGAAAGGTTTCAAAATAGTTTATGAAGAATACAGAAGAAAAAGCAATTGAAATTGCAAAACTGATGATTGATGGAAAGGGTAAAGATGTTACTCTTCTTGACATTAGTGGATTAAATAGTTGGACTGATTATTTTGTAATTGTTACAGTAAATAGTTCTACTCATTGGCAGGGACTTTACAAACAGGTTAAGGAATATATTAAGGAAAATGACCTTGAAATTCATCTTACAAACAAAAGAAGTCCTGATGGAGATGACTGGAATCTTATTGATTTAGGTCCTATAGTTGTTCATTTAATGTCTGAACAGGCACGTCAGTTCTATGACCTTGAAAAACTCTGGCATTCAGGTCGTGTAATAGAAGTTGAAGAGTAAAACTTTATAAAAAAACTTAAAAGTAGATTGTTAAAATAAAAAAGCTTTCTGTTTTACAGAAAGCTTTTTTATTAAAAAATGAATTGTTTACTCTTCATCATCGAAACCAGAATTGTATGAACCATAACCGTCTTCGGCTTCATGGTCATCATATGGTTCGTCTATATCTTCTTCTTTGAAAACATCATCGTAGTATAAGTCAGCATCATCATCAAAGTCGTCTAAAGCTTCGTCGTCCTCTTCATAATCATCAAAATCATCATCTTCATCATCGAAGTTGTCTTCGTAATCATCGAAATCATCTCCGTAAGAGAATGACATTGTTAATTCTTCAAAATCTGAATCGGCAGACATATATAACCCCACGGCTTTTAAACTTTTCTTAACTCTCTAAATTGCCACGACATAGAAAATGTAATTCAGAGAAGGTTAAAAGTCAACTAGTTATAAGATGAATTCCAATGAAAAAAGCAAAAGTTTGACAACTGAAAAAACTGATGTATAATTTTAAATGCAATGTTAAAAGAAGTGTCATCTAAAGCTTATGCAAAAATAAATTTTGGACTTAGGGTCCTGCCTAAGCGTGCGGATGGTTTTCATAACATTGAAAGTATATTTCAGACAATTGATTTGTATGATGAATTACGTGTAACGCCGGTTTCTGAAAGGGGCTGTATTGTTCATTGTGATTCTATGCAATTGCCTGAGAATAATACTTTAATTAATGCATATAATGCCTTTTGTGAATGTACAGGCAGGGATTCTATTGGCTTAAAAGTCAATTTAATAAAGGGAATTCCTGCTGGTGGTGGATTAGGGGGCGGTTCTTCTGATGCGGCTGCCTTAATCAGAGTATTGCAGGGGGTTTATAATATAGAACTGAATGATGAGCAGTTGGATTTCATTGCTACTAAAACTGGTAGTGATGTCTTCTTTTTTATGCACTGTGATAAAGATGGAAAGGGGTGTTCCCTTGTTTCGGGTCGCGGTGAATATATAAAAAAGATTGAAAATCCAAGAAAGGATTTGTATCTGGTTATGATTTTTCCAAATGCAAAGTCTTCTACAAAAGAAGCTTATGCTTTGATTGATAAAGCTTTTGCAGAGGGAAAAGAAATAAAAAGTCCAGAATTGAATGAATTGGAATCTGTATATCGTATGGATCCAGAAAATTGGACTTTTATAAACACTTTTACGCCTGTAATTGCTGGTGTGAGTGTTGAAATTAATCAGGCAATTATTGCATTGAAAAATGTTGGTTGTTGTTACGCTGAAATGTCAGGTTCAGGTTCAACAGTATATGGAGCGTTTACTGATAGGCAACAAGCGATTTCCGCAAGTAATTTGCTTGGTGAGACTTGGAATTGTAAACTTGTTCAAACAATTTAGTTTGTTACGGAAATTTTGCGGAGGATGATTTTATGCAGATTACCGAATTAAGAATTAGAAAAGTGGAAGATGAAGGAAAGTTGCGTGCATACGTAACTGTAACATTTGACAACTGTTTTGTTGTTCATAATGTTAAAATTATTGAAGGAAAGAGTGGCTTATTTATTGCTATGCCAAGCAGAAAAACTGCAAACGGAGAATATAAAGACGTAGCACATCCAATTAGTCCTGAGTTCCGAACAGAATTGCAGAATAAGATTCTTGATGAATTTAATGCCGGTCACGTAGAAACTGGTACTTCACAAGATGATTAAAATCTGATATATTTGTAGGCACATTGGGCCGTCGTCAAGCGGTAAGACACGGGCTTTTGGTGCCCGCATTCCACAGGTTCGAATCCTGTCGGCCCAGAATAAAAGGCTTTCTTCAAGAAGGAGAAAGTCTTTTTTATTTTAAAAATAAATTCGCCGACAGGATTCGATCTGAATGAGCGACGGCAAAAGGGCGAGCCGTGTCGGAGCTTTTTTTAGGGAAAACTCGACAGGACGTCGAGTTTAACGAACGGAGGCGACGCAGAGGGAGCAAACAGGAAGTTTGCGACCGTCGCGGAGAAGTCCTGTCGGCCCAAGTTTAGAATGAAATGTCAATTCCTGTATACGGGGGTGAGGTAAGGCTAAAAATTGCTGTCGCAATTTTTTTAACGCCTTGCTATTGAACACCGGCCGCCAGCGGCCTTACACAAGTTATAATCTTGAATAAACTTGCGTTTTCTGATAGTATAATCAAACATTTTTAGAGATATAAGGAGCTTTAAGAAAATGAGTAAGCAGACAATCGATGCTAAAACACGTACAACAACTGGTAAAACAGCTGCTAAAAATCTTCGCAAAGAAGGACGTATCCCTGCCGTTGTATACAATTCAAAAGGTGAGGCTACATCAATCGAAGTTGGCGAAGTAGAATTCAACAAGGTTTGGAGAACAATCACTCCAACTACTTCTGTAACATTAAAAGTTGATGGAAAAGATTCATTGGCTTTGATCAAAGATGTAGAATACAACATCCGTAATGACAAAGTTTTGCATGCAGATTTCTTCGTTCCAGAAGCAGATGACAAATTGGTAATGAAGATTAAGATTCACTATACAGGAACTCCAGCTGGTGTTCTTCGTGGTGGTTTCAAGAAAGAACGCAACAACGAAATCAAAATTAAGGCAAAAATCGCTGATCTTCCAGAATCAGTTTCAGCTGATATTTCTAAGATTAACGTTAGTGAAGCTCTCCGCGTAAAGGATATTGATCTTGGAAAGAATGTTGAAATTCTTACTCCAGCAGAACTTCCTTTAGTAACTGTATCACCAGCACGTGGTTAGTTCTCGATAAGACACATTATTTAGTGTATAATAAAGGCTGTCCTTTTTAGGATGGCCTTTTTTTATGTGCTCATTTGAAGAAAAAGTTTTAAACGGTATTAAAAAGTGTGGTATCTCTAATCTGTCCGGCCTTAAAATTGGTGCGGGAGTTTCTGGAGGTGCCGATTCAATTTCTCTTTTGATTTCTCTGTCAAATATTCTAAGTCCATTAGGTCTGACTTTATATGTAATTACTGTAAATCATAATATTAGAGCTAAAGATGAAAGTTCTGGTGATGCAAATTTTGTTTTGAATCTTTGTAAGAATCTTAGTGATAAAGGTTTTTTAATAAAGGCAAAATGTTATGAAATTGAGGAGGGCCAGGTTTCGTCGTTAGCAAAAGAGCGTTCTGGTGGAATAGAAGATGCGGCCAGGGAACTTAGATATGAGGCGTTTGAGTCTTTTATTAAAGAAAATAATTTGGATTATCTTTGTTTAGCTCATAATCAAAATGATCAGCTGGAAACTCTTTTGATGCGTTTTTTTAACGGAGCTACTTTGGAAGCTCTTGCGGGAATTAAAAGTTTAAGAGGAAAATATCTTCGTCCTTTGCTTGATATTAGTCGTGGTGAAATTGAAGTTTATTTGAAAGAAAAAGAGCAGGATTATAGGACTGATAAAACCAATTTTGATGAACTTTATCTAAGGAATAAAATTCGCCTTAAGCTTATGCCTTTTTTGGATCAGAATATGGGCGGATGGAGAAAGGCTCTTTTGGGCGCGAACGGTCGTTACCAGGAAGATGCAGATTTTATTTTGGACGCGGTGAAAGACTTTCCTTTAGAACGTTGTGATGAAGGAATAAAAGTTCCTTTGGATGATTTTTTAAACCTGGCACCAGCCATTCAAAATAGAGTTTTAATTAAAGCTGCAAATATGGCTGGGGAAGATTCCAGAATTCCTCAGGCATTTTTGGTAGATTGTTTAAAAGCTTTGAAGAGTACTGGCAAAATCAACTTTTCTAAACACTATAATAAGGTGCAGGTAGTTTGTAATAAAAATAATCTTTTAGTAAAAAAATATGATAAAAGTCAAACTGATTTTAAGTTTTTTGTTATAATAGAAGAAAGTGGAATATATGAGTTACCATTTGGACAATTAAATGTTTCAAAAAATGATGACTCTAATGCAGTGCTTTCTTCAAATGAAGAATATGTAGCTTCTATTTGTCGTGGAGAATTAATTTCTTCTTTCAAATTGAAACTTCCTGTTATTGTTAGAAGTGTAAGTCTGGATGATGAAATTAAAAGTGCTGACGGAAAAATGAAAAAAGTATCTGATATATTAAATGATTGGAAACTTTCTGATTTAGACAGAAGTCTGCTGCCTGTATTTCAGGTATTGGAATCTTCTGAGCAGAGTATTATTGCTCTGGCTGGAAGTTTTTTGGGATATAAGGATTGGATTGTTAAATTATGAAAAAGTGCCTGGTTTTAATTATTTTACTTTTATCTACTGTAATGGGTGGAATGGCTAGTGTCTTTGCTCAGAGCTCAGCTTTGTCTGCAAACAGAAATACTGCATTACGTTGTCTAAAACTTGCCGAAAATTGTCTTTTGGCTAAAGATTGGTCTAATGCATTAAAGCAGGCTGATTTAGGTCTTACTTATGACGATTCAATTTCAGATTTAATTTATGTAAAGGCTGCGGCTCAAATTAATCAGGATAAAACAAAGGCTTATGTTCTTAATCTTATAAGCCAGGCTTTTGATAAAAATAACTGGGTAGGCTATAACAAAAATGGTGCCAGAATTCTTTATGCCGATTTACTTTCGGATACAGGTTTATATTCAAGATCTATGTCTGTTTTAGATTCAAATCCTCTGATTTATTCTGCAGACGCTGAATTTATCCGTATAAAGAACTTATATAGAATGGGTGATGAAGAGTCTATTAATAATGCCAGATTAAAATTAAATACTGCCAGACGTGTATACCCGGATGATATTCGCTTTCCTACAATCTTTTTTATGTTCGAATACATGTATATGGATTATGTTGAATTATCTGGGCAGAAATATGAAATTCCAGAGATTGTAAATACTGTTGCAAGTTATTACATTACAAAACTTCCAGACTATTCTTCTAAACACGAGGAATTGGAATTGTATGCAGCTTTTTTTGCCCAAAAAGAAGAACAGGTACGTCTTGTAAAGGCAATTGAAGCTAAACATTCTCTAGCTCATCCTTTGCTTCCTTTGCTTGCTTTAAAAACAGGCCTTTATTCCGATGCCCAGGCTATGGAAAGTTTTTTCGATGCTTGTGGTGAATCTGTTTCTTTACGATGTCTTGATACTTTGGTTTTGAATATTACAGATCCTGAAGTTCAAAAATCTCTTATGGAAAAACTTTTGAATTATCAGGGAAAACTTTATATTGATGATAATATGGACCTTCAGGAGGAATTGGAAATAAGCTATGAAACTGGGCGTCCAAAAGAAATTAATTATGATAAAAATAATGATGGTGTAAAGGACGTTTCGGTTGCTTGTGATTTTGGAGCACCTCTCATTGTTAATTTTGAAGAAAATAAATCTCAGGTGTTATATGCAGCTTATCCTTCTGTTAGTAAAGTTTCATTTTTAATGGATAATTATGATTTTAATTTCTTGCAGGGTGAATTTAATTTTGAACCATTCCAACTGACATCGGATCCAATAATTTCAAGCCTTGGAATTGATTTTTATTTGGCCGAGTTCAATCAAACTTACCAACTTCCTTTGCAAGAGGAATTGATCCTTAAATCATCATCTGTAAGTATACCAATTACAGAGCGTTCTGGGGCCTGTGTAAAATACAATACAATCGATGGAAATCTGGTTTATGCAAATTTTTATGATGGAGATTTTCGCTATGCCTACTGCGACTTTAACAGTGAATTTCCAATTGTAAGATATGTTGATTTTGATAACGATTCATTCTTTGAAACAACTGAATACTATTCTTTGGCTGAAGATAAATCTCTTTATAATGCACAATCTGTAGAAGCAATTTTTGGTCCTGTCTTGGGCGAATATCAAATTTACTTGCAGAAAGTGATGATTGATAGAAACGGAAATACCTGCTCTGAATTCTGTGAATCTTACCAGGAAAATAATGGAAAGATTACACTTTGGGATAATGATGATAATGGTGTTTGGGATTGTCAGTATATTCGTCATCCTCAGAAGGAGGGTGATAATTTAATAGAAGAAACTGTTTTCTTTGACACAAATGGCCTTCCTCTTATCAATCTTTCGGTTATTGATTCTATTCCTGTAAAAATGATGTATAAAGAGCAGGAAGTAATGATTTATGCGGGGCAGTCAGACCATATTTATTGGATTGAAGATAATGGAAGTCCTGAAATGGAAGATGAAATTTTAGATTCTTCAAAACATACTGCAATGCAGGGAATTATTAATCTTATTGATTATAAAGGTATAAGAATTTCGGTAATTAAAATTGGTTATGATTATTTTTGCAAGATTTTACCAGATTCGGATTTGCCTGAGCCTGCAAAGGATTCTCAGACTGCTCAAGAAATAGAAGAAGGAGCTGAAGAGTAATGAGTTTTAAATCAGGCAGATGCTTTTTTCTTTTTTTACTTTTAGCTTTTTTATTTATATCATGTAATTCTTTGAAACAACCAAGGGAAGTTGCCCAGCCCTTAAATTATTCTGATAAAGATGTTGTAAATATTGAAATTGAGCGTATTAATAATATGCTTCAATCTGAGCCTGTTAGGGCTTTGTGGAGGGCTCTTTTACTGGGCCAGGAAGATGTAATTGAGCGTTGTAAAAATACTCTTATGCTTTTATTTGAAAATTCAATGGAAGAAAAGGATTATTTTACAGCAAAAAAATATTATAAAACCTTAATTACGGTTGGTTGTAAGCCAGAAAAATATTCTAGTCAGGAAGTCGAAAAGCTATACAGTCAGACAATTCCTGGTTTTCAAAAAAATAATAAGGCTCCAAAATCTATAGCAGATTGTATGAATGCTACAGTAACTATTTGGGTTGATAGAGGAATTAAGATTGTAAATGGTGCTGGCTATGCAGATGTTGTATTAGGGTCAGGCTTTTTTATTGACGAAAGAGGCTACCTTATTACCAATTATCATGTAATTGATTCCATGGTAAATCCAAAGTATGAAGGTTATTCAAGGCTTTATATTAAGTTACTTTCAGATCCAGATACAAAGATTCCTGCTAAAGTAATTGGCTATGATCCCGTTCTGGATTTAGCTCTTCTTAAAGTTGAAATTAAACCTGAATTTGTTTTGAATTTGGGTTCTTCTAAAGATTTGAATCTTGGTGATAAAGTTTCTGCAATTGGAACTCCTGTGGGGCTTGAAGGAACTCTAACTTCTGGAATTATTTCTTCTACGGAACGAAAACTTTTTACTCTGGGTAATGTATTTCAAATTGATGCGGCAATAAACTCTGGAAACTCCGGTGGACCATTAATCGACCAGAATATGAAGGTTCAGGCTATTGTTTTTGCGGGAATTGCTCAGCATCAGGGGTTGAATTTTGCTATACCGGTAGAATATCTTCGCCAGGAACTTAATCTTTTATATAAGGGTGATGAAGTACAACATGCCTGGATAGGGGCTTTTGGTAATACAAAAAGGCTAGGAAATAAAAAAGTTGGGCTTGAAGTACAATATGTTTTACCTGGCGGACCCGCTTCTATGTCTGGATTTAAGCCTGGATATGTAATTACACAAGTTGATGGATATAATATTACTTGTCTTGAAGACTTTCAGTATTTAATGATGGCTTATGATCCGGAAACACTTTTGTCTTGTAAATATCTTGATGATAAAGAAAAGGAAGTGCAGGCCTTTTTATACCTTGATACAAGACCTAAATCTCCATCTCTTGTTGCTTATGAAAGTGATTTTGCTTCAAATGTATTTGTTCCTTTATTTGGAATGAAATTGGTTGCTTCATCGACATTGAGTAAAAATTCTTATACAATAGAGAGCGTTATAAAAGGCGGTGTAGCTGATCAAATGAACTTTTCTGAATTTGATATAGTTCAGATTAAAGATATAAAGCTTGATAAAGAAAACGAATATATTTTTGCCCAGATTATGACTCGCCGGCGCAAGAAAGGTTTTCTTGATATATCAATGGTTTTATCTACGGCCTACGATAGCCCATATTATTTTTAATACGAATTTAGAGGACTCCTATGACTGAAATGCAGTATAAACGCAACTTTTGTATTGTTGCCCACATTGACCACGGTAAATCAACTTTATCTGACCGTTTAATCCAAAAGGCTAAAATTATTGATGACCGTAAGATGATGAATCAGATTCTTGATAATATGGATATTGAACGTGAACGAGGTATTACAATCAAAAGTCAGGCCGTTACAATTCCTTATCATGCTAAAGACGGTCATGATTATGAACTTAATTTCGTAGATACTCCGGGTCATGTAGACTTTTCTTATGAAGTTTCCAGAGCTATTGCTTCTTGTGAAGGGGCTCTTCTTTTGATTGATGCAACTCAGGGTGTTGAAAGTCAGACTGTTTCAAATATGTATATGGCTCTTGAACATGATTTAACAATGGTTCCTGTAATCAACAAAATAGACCTTGCTTCGGCAGATATTGAATCTTGTAAAAATCAGATTGATAAAGAGCTGGGATTAGATTCTGCAGATGCTATGTGTGTTTCTGCAAAGACTGGAGAGGGAATTGATGAACTTATGGAAGCTATTGTTACAAAGTTTCCTGCTCCAAAGGGTGATCCAAACGGAAAGCTAGCGGCCTTGATTTTTGACTGTCATTACGATGTATACCGTGGAGTTGTTGTTCATGTTCGTGTAATGGAAGGTAGACTCAAAACTGGTGACTTAATCAAAATGATGAGTACCAATGCTGAGTATAAGGTAGAGCAGTGTGGTATTTTTAAGATTAATTATGAAGAAACTGGAGTTCTTGAAGCAGGTGATGTAGGATACATTATTTCGGGTCTAAAAACTGTTTCTGATGTTCGTGTTGGCGATACAATTACAACTGTTGAAAATGGAATTAGTCAGCCTCTTGATGGTTTTAAGGAAGTTAAGCCTGTAGTTTATTCTTCTATTTATCCAATGGATTCTAATGATTATGAAGAACTTAAGGATTCAATGGAAAAACTTAAATTAAATGATGCTAGTCTTGTATATGAAAAAGATAATTCTCTTGCTCTTGGAAACGGTTTCCGTTGTGGATTCTTAGGACTTTTACACTTGGAAATTATTCAGGAACGACTGGAACGTGACTTTGATCAGGCTGTTATTTTTACAGCACCTTCTGTTCGTTATCTTCTTCATCTTTCTAATGGTGAAGATATGTATATTGATAATCCTTCTGAATATCCTCAGGGAAGAATTAAAGATTCTGAAGAACCTTATATAAAGGCTTCTATTATTACACCTGCAGAATATTTGGGTTCAATTATGGCCTTGTGTACCGAAAAACGAGGTGCTCAGACTAATATGCAATACCTTGATACAAAACGTGTTGAATTGACTTATGAAATGCCATTGGCAGAAGTTCTTTTTGATTTCTACGACAGACTTAAGTCATATAGCCGTGGATATGCTTCTTTTGATTATGAAGTTATTGGTTATAGACCAACTGATCTTGTAAAGGTTGATATTCTTCTTAATGGAAAGATTGTAGATGCCCTTTCTTTGCTAACATTCAAGCAGAATGCGGTAGATCGTGCCCGTAAGGTTTGTGAACGTCTTAAAAATGAAATTTCACGTCAGCAGTTTAAGGTTGCAATTCAAGGGGCTATTGGTGGCCAGATTATTGCCAGAGAAACTGTAAATCCTGTTCGTAAGGATGTTCTTGCAAAGTGTTATGGTGGTGATATTACACGTAAAAGAAAGTTGCTGGAAAAACAGAAGGAAGGTAAAAAGCGAATGAAGATGGTTGGTGATGTTGAACTGCCACAGAGTGCCTTCCTTGCTGTTTTAAAGGAATCTGACGCTGAGTAAGGCATTTAGTGTTATAAATATTTTAAGAATGCCTGTGTTTCGCTTTTAATTCTGTTTAGGAAAGACTGGTTATATGTAAACTTGTAGCCGTCTGGAAAGTGTAAATACAGGTATTCTCTTTGATTTACAATTTTTAGAATTTCTTTTTCTAAATCTTTTTCATCTAAAATAATTTTTCCTTCCAGTAAATCTAAAAGCCTTTTTAGCTGTTTTTTTTCATTTTCTAGGTAAGAAGATAATTTGTTTTGAGTTTCTTTGTCAAAGTTTGAATTTTTAGAGGATTCTTCATCATCATTTCTAACATTATTGAATACAGTTAGGTCCTGTGGATTCGGAAGTTTTCTTTCAATTCCAAGAGGAATGCCGCAAAGGCTTGCATCAAAAAGATTTTGCGAATTATAAAAATAATTGTTGAAGGTTTCTGCGTAAGATTTAAGACTTGGACTTGTAAAAAATATTTGCCCGTTTTTGTCGGAAAATTTAATTGAACTTGAGGAAAAAGAGGCTGCATGGTTTTCGATGGAGGTCAGTCTGTTAGATTGAATTAGTCTTTGTAAGTGTGCCATGGTAGCCTTTGCGTGAGTTAGACCGGCAGAATAGGAAAAATCCAGGCCTACTACATAAACTGGAAGTTTCGTTGATGAACGGAATAGCAGGGCATAGTAAACTGCCGTAAGGCCTACAGAACCAAAGGGTGGATTTTGTACAAGCTGAGGAAAGTTCATGTATAAATTATCTAGAAATGAGGATTGTGTATACTGGGTCATAAAATAAGATATTTGCTGGGGTTTTATAAAATGAGACAAAAGGCGGGTAGAAGAAAGGCCTGCAAATATGTGTATATTATCTATTTTATTTATAAATGACCTTGTGATAATGGACTGGGCTTCTTCAATAAAAACTCCATTTGGTTTTATTCCACGTTTTAATAAAGGTCGTAAAGCTGTGTCCACGCAAAGAATATAGTATTTTGAAAAGTCTATATCTGTATTTTTGAAAAATAAGTCCAGGCTTTGACCGGCTCCAAATACAATTATAGGTTTGGTGATTGACTTTAGGTAAGTATTAATTGGCTGGCTTTGTCCCATGACCTTTAAGTTTGAAAAAAGATTTGAAGAATATTTGCGTCCAAATTTAGTTAGTGTTACACGATTTTTCCAAAAGGTCATTACTGAATCTACGCAGGCTTTTTCAAGGTTTTTGTAAAAATCCTCATGAAATTGAATTCCTGCTGAAAAATTTATACCTATTGTACGTTTGTAATTATTTTTACGAGTTAATTCATAAAGCTTAAGGGGAAGATCTTTAAGGTTTTCTGGCGAAGGAAAAATGTAATTTGCTTTAAGTTCAGATAAATTAAGGTTTTCTTTTTCAAATTGATAAAGGTTTTGGTCTGCCTCACAAATTATAAGCAGACAATTTTCGGGAAGCTTTTGATCAAGTTCCTTTAATCCGTAATCCAAAACTGGGGATTTGCAAATAATTATACTTCCGCTAAGCAGTTCTAATTTTTCAATTGTTTGTAATATTGATTTAGAAGGATTGTATTTTGAATAGAGAAGGTGGTTTTTGTATGAAACAGAAAAGCCCTGAGGCGTTTGAACGACACAGGGCTTTTGAATATCTAAGTTTTCCAAATGTTAGTTACTCATTAAATAATTGAAATATACATTTGCAAAGTTGTTTTCAAGATCTTCACTTGCCATTACAAATGAATCTGCAGAACTTGCATCGTAATTTTCAATATCTGAAACTGCTACAGGACTTGCTTCTTCTGTATCAGCAGCTTCTTCACTACCTGTGTACTGTAAAACAACTACGTAGTTGTTCATTACGATTGGTGAAGAAATTTCATTCTTGCTAAGAGAGAAGGCTGTGGTAAGGAAGTTTTCATTAATATCAGCATTTGAAAGGCCTGTCAAAGATGTATCAACAGACTGTGTAATGTTTACACTTCCAAAGTTTAATGGGAAAGGAGCAATTTCAACATTTTCTATATTCATTGCTTTACAAGCATGCTCGAAGTCTGATTTCATAGCTTCGTTAGTAAAATCAGTTGCCTTTGCTGTAAAGTAGTCTTCAATGATTGTGCTTTCGTAGTTTTTCATGTAAGAGAAAATAAAATCAACAGTTTCTTTTTGTGAAAGATCTGTAGAAATTGTGTCGGCATTCTTTTTGAAGATAGAGAATGAATTTGTGGTTTCAATAACAGGACTTAAAGCTCCAGTTGTAAGGTTTGAAAGAACAGCTAAATCTTCTTTATTTGAAAGAATGTTTTCAATCTGATACTGATAAGCGTTAGTAATTTTTCCTTCTGTATTTGTAAATGCCTTTGTTGAATATTCTTCAGAAATTGCATCTTCAAAAGTAATTTCGTTGTTTTCGATTCTCTTCAAAAGGTTTGTTGCAGTTGCTTTATCATCAACTGTGATTACAGAAAGGTCGAACTTGTTGAACTTTGCAGAATTGTTTTTTCCATAAGTAACAATTTCGTCCTGTGGGTAGTCGTTCATAGAGAAAGCAGCCATATTAAAGCCACGCTTTGTTTTTCCATAAGAAGTAAGGAAGTCTAATTCTGAATCAGATTCTTTAATACCATAAAGACCTTCATTTCCAACTAAATCTGATTCTGAGCCAAAAACATCATCATAATAGCGGCTAGTGTAAATACTGTCTTCTACACTCTGGCGGATTTCCTTTTTTGTTGCTTCGTCAGTTGCATGATAAAGTTTTGGATCATATTTTCCATTGCTGTCTGAGAAGTATGTTACAAGCTGTCTGTTAATCTTATTTTTTGGAGCTATATAACCAGATGACTTAACAGCATCTTCGTAGAACATTTTCTGTACTGTAGCGTTGAAAGCATAGCTGAAGATGTAGTAGTAAGTTGATGAGTCAATCTGACGACCATAGTTCTGATACATCTGACCATATTGAGAAACATAATTATAATAATCTGTTCCCTGTTCATATTTAATTTCTTTTCCCTTGAATTTTCCGAAGGCAGGAAGAGTTTCCTGGTGTGCGTCAGATCCTGTAAAAGCAGGAAGAATGACGAAACAGAATGCACAAATCAAAAGGACAATTAAAGATCCAATTGTGTAAGCAGTATTCTTTTTCATAATAAAATCCTTTTACTGATAATAGTTATTGAATGAAATATTTTACCATATAATCACCGAATCGTCTAGTTTTCTGAAAAAGAGCTGAAAAATAGCAGGATTCGGGTGATTATGGTAGATGGGGCCTAGCGGCTTGTCTGAAGTTTTTCTTTTGAATTAAAGCGTTCTGTAGCTTCGTTTATAAGAAGTTCCACCAGTTCTTCAAAATGAAGTCCCGCTGCATCACACATTTTTGGGAACATACTGATTGTGGTAAATCCAGGCATTGTATTTATTTCGTTCAGGTAAACAGCCTTTGTGTCTTTATCAATAAAGAAATCTACGCGTGAAAGTCCACTGGCATCAAGAGCTTTGTAGGCAGCACAGGCAGTTTTACGGATTTTTTCTAAATCATTTTCTGCAAGCTCTGCAGGAATAAGTAGTTTTGCACCTTCAGGGTCATTGTATTTTGCATCAAAGTCGTAGAAGGTATGACTTGGTGCAATTTCACCTGGAATATAGGCAACAACATCTTCAAAATCATTATCATGATTAAAGGTAACCGAGTTTCCTGTTACAGAACATTCTACTTCGCGGGCATTAATTGACTTTTCGATTAAAACTTTATCATCCCAGTTAAAGGCTTCCATAATTGCATAAGAAAGTTCTTTGCGGTTTGTAGCCTTATTAGCTCCGTTTGAAGAACCTGCACAACAAGGTTTTACGAACATTGGATAGCCCAATTCCTTTTCTGTATCTTCAATAAAGGCATCGTAAACTACAGAATCCAGCATCACAAAACGCTTCATGCAAACGTATGGTACAACTGGAAGGCCTAAGCTTTGCCAGATCATTTTTGTTTTTTCTTTATCCATTGTGATTGCAGAAGCAAGATGCCCACATCCAACGTAAGGAATGTCGCACATTTCGAAGAGGCCCTGAATTGTACCATCTTCTCCATAAGTTCCGTGAAGGGCAGGGAATACAATATCAATAGAAAGTGGCTTTCCGCCAACTACAAAAGAAGTTTTTCCCTGACCAGGAATTATATTTATAAGTTTATCTTCATCTTCCTTAATTGAAAGTGCTGCATTTTGGTCTTTTAAGATTCTCTGGTATTCTGAATCATCTTGTAAATACCATTTACCTTCTTTTGTAATGGCAATCAGAATTACCTTGTTTTCTTTTTTGATTCCGCGTGTAATTGCAGCTGCGGAAATTAAACTGATTTCGTGCTCACCCGAGCGTCCACCGTAAATTACGGCAATATTCATATTTTCCCCCAGAAAAATTTAATTCAAATTTATTTTAATAGTTCATGCAAAAGATTTTTTGCAGTTGAAATTTCATCATAAGGCATAACTCTATCTTTGTAGATGATGGAGTTTTCGTGAGATTTTCCGAGTAAGAGTACAATATCATCTGGCTGGGCCATCTGGAATGCCTTTTTGATTGCTGTAGGCCTGTCTGGAATTATAAACATATCCTGATCCAGTACCTTGCCTTCTTTTTCTGCACCTTCTGCAATCATTTTAAGAAGTTCTACGGAATCTTCGCCACGAGGGTCTTCATCTGTAAGAATTACATAATCGCAGTATTGGGCGGCAATTTTTCCCTGCAGAGGTCTTTTTGTAAGATCTCTTTCGCCTCCAGAACCAAAAAGGGCAAACATTTTACCTTTACAGCGCTGGCGGATAGGAGGGAAGATTGTTTCAAAACTTGATGGTGTATGGGCATAGTCAACAATTACTTCGAATGCCTGTCCTTCGCGGATTTCTGTCATGCGTCCTTTAATTGGAGTAAGCTGAGCAATTAATTGGGCCAGTTCCTGGTAAGTCTGTGTAACATAAGGTTTTACGGCCATTATACAGGCCATGATGTTGTAGGCATTAAAGCTGCCTGGAAGTTTTGAATTAACCTGAGCCTGAATAGTCTTATCGTTTGATGTAAAAATGAAAGAGAGTGATTCAGAATCAGACTTTATATCAGAGATTTCGAAGTATTCACTTATTGATGATGGAATTGCAGGTAATTCCAGGGCCTTGCCATTTTCGTCGGCGGCACGTCCGGCCTTTCCGAATGAAGTAAAGCCTGTAACCTTTGATTTTGTTGCCTGGGCAAAGTATTCTGCCGAAGGGTCTTCAAGATTAACAATTCCAAGGGAAGGAATAGTTTCTTTTGTTCCGGCGATAGTTTTTACATGGTTGTTTTTATCAAGAGCACGGAAGAGGTTTGCTTTATCTGAACGGTAGGTTTCAAAATTTTTGTGGAATTCAAGGTGTTCCAGAGTTACGTTCATAAAAAGTCCGCAGTCAAAGTTTATGTTTCCACAACGATTGAGTTTTGTTGAAAGTCCGTGTGATGAAGTTTCTACAACTGCAAATTTACAGCCATTTTCAAGCATTTCGTTTAAATGATGCTGGATAATTGGTGCTTCTGGAGTTGTTTGATGCTGAGGATTAGGAAGGGCGTCTCCACCGTAGGAATATTCAACGGTAGAAATAAAACCTGCCTTTTGTCCGCAGGCTCTTAAAAGCTGCCAGATAAAGCTTACAGTTGAAGATTTTCCTTCTGTTCCTGTTACACCAAAAACTATAAGGCGTTCAGAAGGATTGTCGTAAAAGCGGGCTGATAAAGGAGCCATTGCAAAGCGTGAGTCTTCTACGTGAATTAAGGCTGGTGCAAATTTTGGGGTTTGTGAAGAAATTGCATTATCCAGAGTTCTTTTGATAATGGCCTGGGCTATGTCTTTTTGTTGCTCAGAGCTTAATTGGCCCTGGAAAACAACTGCATTGGCACCTGCCAAAATTGCCTGTTTAATGTAATTGTTTCCGTCTGTATGGGTACCGGGAAGTGCGAAGAAAAGAGAGTCTTGTGTAACTTCCCGAGAGTCAAATACCAGGTTTGAAACTGGAATATTGTTTATTTCCGATAAATCTGTAATTTCTTTACCGTCTGCTGAAACGATTGTGTTCTTAAAAGAGGGTAAAAGCTGTGAAAGTAGTTTTGTCATAAAAATATTATAGCGTTATTGCCGCGGATGTTGAAGAGTTTGAAAGGAATCTGTATAACTTTGAATATGAGTTTTGAAGTAAGAGTAGAAGCTGATTTTGCAGCGGCACATTTTTTAAGAGATTATAACGGCAAGTGTGAAAACCTTCATGGTCACAATTATAAGGTTTATGCCCACGTAAGAGGCTATAAATTGAATGAAGGTGGAATGCTTATGGATTTTTCTAAGCTTAAAGGGGCCTTGAGAGCTGTATGTAAGACTGTTGACCATACAAATTTGAATGATATGCCAATTTTTGATCAGAATCCAAGTGCCGAAAGAATAGCCATGTTTATTTATGATGGAATAATTGCTGAACTCAAAAAAGAAGGACTGGATTTATCTTATTCTAAGGATAAAAAAGATCCAGTCCTTTATTGTGTAGATGTTTTTGAAACTGAAACCAGTCGGGCTCGTTACAGAGTTGATGACTAGTTTTTATATTCTTTTGCGGCCTCTATTACACCGTAGAAGGCCTTTTTAGGCTGATAAGAGTTTCCTTTTAACTGGAAAAGTAAAGGATACTGAATTGTGTTTTTGTGCCACTTTATCTGACTTGGAGAATTTAGCCATGTTGCTTCATCATTAATTCCCCAAATTGTTATTGCTGTAATGCCATTTTTGTCCTTTATCTTTCTGTTCTTTATAAACATTGTAAAGTAGTCCTTGTAGACGCGATACAGTTCATCTTCATCATACTTTTCTTCGGTAGCAATATCGAGTTCTGTAATCTGTACATCGAGTCCTTTTGCAAGGAAATCCTGAATGGCTTTTTCATAATCTGAAACTTTTACGTATTTACTAATGTGGGCCTGCATTCCCATTGCATCAATTCTTGTTGGGAGGGTTTTATCGTTTCTGGCAGCCAGAATATTGTCCAAAACCTTTATCATTCCCTGTCTTTTTGCTGGAATATTACAGTTGTAGTCGTTGTAGCAAAGAAGGGTGTCTTTTGAAGCATATTTGTTAGCAAAACGGAAGGCATTTACTATAAAATCGTAGTTTTTGTAGATATTGAACCAGGAAGATTCTTTTCTGAGCTCGGAACCTCCATCACCTACGGCTTCATTTACTACGTCCCAGCACCAGATTATTTTTTTGCCGTCGTTGTTTACTTTTTCCCAGTTTTGTATGTGTTCAAGTACAGTTTTTATGTACCATTCCTGGCGGGCTGTCATTTCTTCTTTAGAAACATAAGGTTTTGATTTGTCGTAGTCCTGACGGAAAAAGGCCTCTTCGGTTTGAGAATGCCATACAAGAACATGTCCCCTCATCTGCAGGCCTCTTTCTTTACAAATTTGAAGCATTGCATCAACACTTCCAAAGCCTTTTAGTTCTGGAGTTTTAATTGTTACTCCGTTTGTGGCTTTGAATGTTGTGTTTGTAACTTTTGGATTGTTTCCCCACCAGGCCATAATAAACTGTGGTTTAAATTCGTTTCCAGCAGTAATTGTGTTTGCGTGTTTTTGAATACCCTTTTGAACGGTTTCTGTTGCAATTTCCTTTGTTTTCCAGCCGGCAATTCCATATTCGCAGGCAATTCCAACGTGGTCAAAATATGATTTATAGGCCTGACAGAAAGATGGCACTTCTTTATCAAGCCAGTCTGCTGCAAAAGAAAGAGAAGTGAAAATAGAAATAAAAATAATAAAAATAAAGGATGAAAGTTTTTTCATACCAATTACTCCTTAAAACCGCAGGTGCGGAAATCTTTAATATATTTTAAATATATAATGATTATAATTTTGAAAGGAGCTTATTGGTATAAGGTGAATTACCCTAAATTTAAAGTCTTACTGGAATGCCAAGTTTGTTCAAATCTTCTTTGATTCCATTTACGGTATAGGCACCAGAGTGAACCATTGAAGCAATTAAGGCAGCATCGGCTTTTCCCTTGGTAAGAACATCTGATAAATGCTGAGGAGTTCCACCACCGCCACTTGCAATTACTGGAACGGGAACATTTTCTGAAATCATTCGGGTTAATTCTATGTCATAACCGGTTTTAGTTCCGTCGGCATCCATGGAGTTTAGTACAATTTCGCCAGCCCCCAGACTTACTCCTTTTTTTGCCCATTCAAGAGCATCAAGGCCTGTGTCAACGCGACCACCGTTAATAGTTGTTCCGTATCCACTTGGTTTACTTGGGTCTTTGCGAACGTCTATTCCAAGTACAATGCACTGGTTTCCAAAAATTCTAGCTCCCTGGGTAATAAGATCAGGGTTTTTTACAGCCTGGCTATTTAACGAAACTTTTTCGGCACCTGCAAGGATTGTGGAACGAATGTCTTCGATAGTTCCAATTCCTCCTCCAACGCAGAAGGGAATAAAAACTTGTGAGGCTACACGGGAAATTAAATCAAGAATTGGACCACGGCCACGGGCAGAAGCAATGATGTCGTAGAAAACCAGTTCATCGACTCCCTGGCGGTAGTATTCCTTTGCCATTTCAACAGGGTCTCCAATATCAACATTGTTCTGGAATTTTACACCCTTTGTTGTACGACCATCTTTTACATCGAGACAAACTATTATACGTTTCTTTATCATAATTCCTTAATTTCCTGTTTTTAGCCTACATGAGGCAGAAGTTTTTCAAAATTTGAAGTCCGGCCTGGCCAGATTTTTCCGGGTGGAACTGGCAGGCAAAAATATTTCCTGACTGGATTACTGCTGGAACTTTAATTCCGTAGTCGGCACGGGCCTTAATCACCTTGCTGTCGTCAGGGCAGATTACGTAGGAATGAACAAAATAGTAGTCGGCATTGGCTGGCAGGTCTTTTAGAATTGGACAGTCACCCTGGAATTCAAGATTGTTCCAGCCCATGTGAGGTACCTTAAGTTTATTTTTGAGGGAAGGGTCGATTGTGTAAAAATGTTTGATTTGTCCTGGAATGAGGCCCAGACAAGGTGTATTTCCTTCTTCTGAAAGTTCAAAAATAATTTGTGAACCAAGACAAATGCCTAAAAGAGGAGTTCCGTTAGCAACCTTATCTTTAATAAAGCTTTCAAAGCCGGATTTTTTTAGTTCCTGCATGGCATATGCTGCATCTCCAACGCCTGGGAAAATTAATTTGTCGCAATTTTCCAGTTCCTGGGGATTTTTTGAAAGAATAAAGTCAATGTTTAAGTGTTTTAGGGCTCTTTCTACACTTGTAATGTTACCTGCGTTGTAATCAATAATTCCAATCATATTTTGAAGTATAAAGATTATGGCCCTTTGTGAAAAGTAAGGTCTTGAAAATTTGCTTGGATGCCAATTGGACTTTTTACAAATCCTCTTTATCTTAATCAGCTTTATTCCGATATAAAAAATATGTCTATTAAAGAATATATTTCGTTGATTTTGAGTGTACTAACAAATCTGAAAGTAATAATTACTGTTGTTGTAATGCTTATGGTGATTGAGTTTGCAAGATTTGTTACTAATTATAGAAAAAAGCCTCATAGACCAAAGGTAAAAAAGGAAAAGCCCGCTCCAGCTCCTAAGAAAGAAGAAAAGAAAGAAGGTGATGAAGCTGCTGATAATGCAAATGCCGAAGCCGGTGATGCTGAATAAAACAATCTAAAAAAAAATAAAAAAAATTTAAAAGTCATTTCCTAAAATCGTCATTTCGCACCTATATTATTGGTGTGGAAGTTCAAACTGAAAAAAACGATGATTTTCATTCTGAGGATTTTGTAACCCAGACATCATATAACTCCTTTGGGATTAAGTATCTTTACCCATGGCAGCGTCTGGTGGTTGCGAATATTTTAGAGGCCTACGAGTATCAGAAAAACATAAGTGATTATGAAGAAGTTCGTGATGAAGATGATTCTTTTTGCAAGGGCCGTCAAATAGTTCTCTTGCCAACAGGGGCGGGGAAGTCTTTGTGTTTTCAGTTGCCTGCTTTGATTCTTGATGGGCCGACTTTGGTAATTTATCCGCTGCTGGCTTTAATGTCGGATCAACAACGACGCATGCAAGAAGGGTGCCTGAGGAGTGTGATTTTCCGGGGCGGCCAAAGTCGGGAAGAGAGGCGGGAGAACTTCCGCCTTATTGGGGAAGGTGCTCAAATTATTCTGGCAAATCCTGAGGTTCTACAAAGTGAAGAACTGCTGGAGAAATTAAAATCCGTAAATATAAAACATATTGCAATTGATGAGGCCCATTGCTGTTCTGAGTGGGGGGATTCCTTTCGTCCCGCTTATCTGGGCCTCGGAAAGGTTATTAAGACTCTTAATCCTCCTATGATTACTGCTTTTACGGCTACTGCTTCTCCTAAGGTTTTATCTAGGGTTTCGGAAATTCTTTTTGAAAGTCAGGCCCATATTGTTAGAAGTGACAGCGACAGACAGAATATTCACTATTTTGTACGTTATGCCTCGGCAAAGAAGAAGGAAGCTCTTTATCTTGCTAAAACTGAAGCTCATCCAATGATTATTTTTTGTGGTACCAGGGATAAAACTGAGGATATGGCGAAGGAATTAAACCTTTGTTTTGGTCAGGGTTCGGCTCGTTTTTATCATGCGGGAATGGAAAAGGCCGAAAAGGATGAAACTGAAAAATGGTTTTATGAAAGTAAGGATGGGGTTTTGTGTGCGACTTGTGCATATGGAATGGGTGTAGATAAAAAAGATATAAAAACGGTTGTTCATATTGAGGCTTCTCCTACCGCTGAGGCTTATATTCAAGAAGCCGGACGAGGAGGGAGGGACGGTAGTATTGCTAAGGCAATTTTAATCTGGAGTTTAGAAGATTCACTTAATTATTCTGTTTACGAAGCAGGTTCGCGAGAAGCGGCTATGAGAGAGTTTGCAGAGACAAAGGATTGTCGCCGTCAGGTTTTGCTGGACGCCTTGGGGGCCGAAAAGGCTGTTTGCAGTGGTTGTGATTTATGTAACAACCGGCAAAATCCTCCAAAAAAGAAAAGACTTGCCGACTGGGAGTATGCATTTAAAATACTGAAAAAAAGCCGTAATTTTTATTCGGAAGATGAAATTGAGGATGAACTTTACGACAGGCTTAATAAAACTTACCGGAAAGCACTTGGGGTGAATGTATGGACTCACAGGGATACGGTAGAAGTTGTAAAACAGCTAAAAGATTCTGGAAAGGTGGAGGAAGATAACTTTTTATGGAAGGGGCGTCTTAGAGTTTGTAAAAACAAAAAGGCCCTTTCACAAAAGTCTGGATAAATCTAATCCATGATTGTAATTTCTACGCGGCGGTTGCGACTGCGGCCGGCTTCTGTTTCGTTTGAAGCGACTGGGTCTGACGCTCCCAGGCCCTGGGTAAAAATATGGTATTGATCTCTTATTCCATTAGAAATGAGGAAGTCGGCTACGGCTTGTGCTCTTTCTTCTGAAAGTTTTTGTCTTCCGCTTGCTGTTCCTCTTAAAGCTGTGTGGCCTGTAATTAAAAGGTCGTTGGTAAATTCGCTAAGGATTTCTCCAATCTTTTCCAGTTTTTTCTTTTCTTGTGGAAGGAGTTTGTTTGAGTCAGGTTCGAACTGGATGTTTTCAAGGCTGATTGTAAGTCCCTTATCACTTTGTTTTACGGAAATATTGTCTAATTTGTACTTTTTTACAGATTTTTCAAGTTTTTTTCTGGTTTCTTCGTTGTTTACAGACTTGTATTCGGTTACTTGACCTTTTGAAAGTCCTCTAAAAAGAAATACATTGCCATAAAAGTCGACTAGTTTAATCTGAAATTCTTCATCATAGTGATCAATGTCATTTTTTTTGCTGTCCCAGAATATTTTTTGTTTTGCATATCCAGAAGAGCCGGCATACGAGGTATTCCTATAGTAGGCTCCGGTGGAATTGTCCTGAAAAAACTCGTAATATACATCAATAATTTGCAGGGTATTTCCATTTAGTTCTGTGTCACCGCTATAGGTATAAGTTGCTGTAAATGGAATCTGGATGGCCTGGTCCATAGAAAAAAGTTCTCTTAAATCGTGTACCTCAAGGCCTTCTTTTTCCCAAGATTCTCCAACTTTGACTTCGTAGTCCGGGAATGATGGAATATTTCTTACAGTTGGCAGATATTCGTTAGTTGAATCATAAAGTTCACCACTTGCTTTACGATGAATTCTTACATCATCTTCTTCTCCCCAGCTTAAGGTTTCTTCTGAACGGTTTATAAGGGTGTTTTGAGTAGTCATGTAATGAGTGTGGATGAGGGCAGAACCATCTTTATCAACTTCTTCTACCGTTGTTGAAGTTCTATTAATGAACTGGGTATGGTTGTTTAATCTGCCATTCAGGTAGGCTTCCTCTTCAACTGTAGAAACGTGGGAAACTGCATCACCCTTGTTGTGTTTAAAATGAAAAAGAATGCCTTCCTGGGAAAATGCATGAATTATAAATATAGATAAAATTGTGCTTGTTAAAAGTAATTTTTTCATATCTTTATTATCGACCTCAAAATAATTTTCTTTCCTCAAATGTAGTTTAATAATGTGATATAGAGAAATTAACTGACAATATGTTAAAATAAATTTATGGATAAACTCAAGACTTTTTTATACAACCAGGATAATTTTATTTATATAATTTTAATTTTTGGTCTTCTGATTTTACTGTTACTAATTCAAACTATTCGTTTACATAAAGAATCTTCCAGCCTCAGAAAGGATGCTATTAAAAGGTCAAAAGCGGTGATTGGAGGTCAGGTCATTGAACAGGTTGCACCTTTTCTTCCGGATTTTCCATGTAATCCTGCGGATGCACGTTTTATTGGGAAGCCTGTAGATTTTGTTGCCTTTTCAGGACTTTCTCAAAGTGACAGGGTGGATGAAGTTCTTTTAATTGAAGTTAAAAGCGGTCAGTCAACTTTATCGGGCCGTGAAAAAGAGATTAAGAAGGCTGTGAAGGAAGGCAGGGTCCGCTATGTTGAGTATAGGGCCCCTTAGAATCTTAAATTAGTCCTTGCCAGTTTTTAGAAGGGCGTTTTTATCGCCAGCCAGGTAGGCATCGCAGGAATTAAAAGGCATTGGTTTACCTCTTAAAAAGCCCTGAACAATGTTACAGTTGAACTTATTAAGTAAGTCCAGCTGTTCCGGGTGCTCAACTCCTTCTGCAATAGTTTCCAGTCCCATTTTTTCAACCATAGTGATAATGGATGAAGTGATGTTGGCCTGAATGCCATCTGCAGAAGTAATATTATTAATAAATGACTTGTCAATTTTAAGAGTATTGAGCGGTAACATTTGAAGGTAACTTAAAGATGAATAGCCTGTTCCAAAATCATCTAGTGATACTCTAAGGCCTTTTCTCTTTATCTCCTTAAGTTTTTCAATTGTGTCGTTCATGTTATGAATCATTACACCTTCGGTAATTTCAATTTCAAGCAGATTTGGGTCAATTTGATAACGTTCAATAAGTTCTGTAAGTTCTGGGATAAAGTTTTCCTGTCTGAGTTGGACTGGAGAAACGTTTACAGACATAATTCCCTTGAAATTATATTTTTCCTGCCAGGTCTTGAGTGTTGAAATTGCAGTTTTTAAAACCCAGCGTCCTATTGAAATAATAAGTCCTGTTTCTTCAGCAAGTGGAATAAAGACAGATGGTGCTATATCTCCAAGTTCTGTATCTGACCAGCGGATAAGGGCTTCAAAACCTCTAAGTTCGCCTGTGTGTATATCAAACTGTGGCTGATAAAACTGTTTAAATGAACTTTCAAGGATTGCAGTTGTCATTTTTGTCTGTAACTGTAGGTGCTGGATAAAGACTCTCTGCATGTCTGGTTCAAAGTAAACAAAATTATTTTTTCCGTTTTTCTTGGCATAATGAATGGCCATATCTGCAAAACGGATAAGCTCATCCTGCTGTTCAGAATGGGTAGGGTAGTATGAAACTCCTCCAGAAACTCCAATTTGTTTTATCTGGAAAGCTTCGTAAATGCAATCTATAAAGTTTGTAAGGCTGTCTTCTGAAGTAAAATTAGAAATGATGATGGCAAATTCATCATCACCATAACGGAAAACCTGGATGTATTCCTTCTGGAATTGTTTGAGTACATCGGCAACTCTAAGAATAAGGTTGTCGCCTTCTTTTATACCTCGGGAGTCGTTTACGTTCTGGAGGTTATCTATATCAATTAATAAAATGCCTGCAAAAGTGTGAGAAAAATGTGCGGTTTCAAGAGTTATGCCAAAAGCATCGTCAAAGCCTGAGCGGTTTAAGAAGCCTGTAAGAGGATCTGTTATTAATGAGCGTTTTAATTTCTGGTAGTAAACACGTTCTGAAGTTATGTTAGAGAAACATACAATTACGTATTTTTCTTCTGGCAGCCAACGCATGTCAATCTTGTACCATGATTGTGTGGATGGAGAATAATATACTGCATCTGGATAAAAACGTCCTGCAATTGCATCTATGGCCATTTTAAACCAAGGAACATCTGATGTAATGTCAGCTTCGAAATCGCTCCATCTAGGTTTGTCTTTAATTACAAATCCAACAGCCTTTTTAAGCTCTTCATTTGTGTATGCGATATCAAAATCTACGATTCTTCCTGTTTCGTCTTTTATAGGAATACCTACAAGTATAGGAGAATTAATGTTATCGAGTACAAGAGAGTGGTTTATATCCATTCAAATCCTACCAATAATAATGCTAAATTACTTACTCCGATTCGTCAAATTAATTATAAAAATATAAAAAGCTTTCTAAAATAGATTATTTATGAATAGATTGGTTATATTTTTTTTAATGATTGTATTCTAACGGTCAGTCAGGTTTATATCAAGCCTGACTGATTATTTTTTTTTGATTTTATTCAGAGATTCTTACCTTTTCCCACTGTTCGTAGTACTTTTCAAGGTAGTCTCCAATATCATTTTTAAGTTCACAATTTTCCAAAGCTGATGCTGGATACATTGGAGTAGAAGTCATGTACTGTTCTGCTTCCAGGTTTACAAAGCAAGGGAAACGGAAGAAATCTAGGAATTTTGCATAATTTTCTGGACGGTGGATAAAGTTGATGAATTCTGTCGCAAGTTCAGGACATTTTGAATCTTTTAAGATACACATGCTGTCCAGGTAAGATGGTCCGCCAGTTTCTGGAATAAAGAAGTCGATTGTTTTATCCCAGTCTGCTTCTGGAACTTCACCGTAAATTACTTCTGCATAACCCTGACAGAGCCAAAGATCTCCACGTGCAAAGTCTTTACCAAAACCTTCTGCATCAAATTTTACAAGGTTTGGAAGCCAATCATTTTTAAGAAGGCTTACCGCAGCTGCAAGTTCTGCATCGTTTGTGGTAGAAACACTGTGTCCCTGGTAAGCAAGAGCATCACCAATTACTTCGCGGTAGTCATCCATCATAGAAGCATGATTTTTAAACTGTGGATCAGCAAAAATGTTCCATGTTCTTTCGTAAGCAGCAGTTGCCTTTGTTTTGTTTACAGAAATACCAGCTGCACCAAAATAGTAAGGTACTGCATATGTCATATCTGGATCAAAAGTCATTTTTTCAATAATTTTAGGATTAATTTTACTTCTGTTAGTAAATTTTTCCTGGACGATTGGCTGGAGCATTCCCTTTGCTTTCATAATAGAAACATAGTCCTGGCTTGGAACCACGATATCAAAGCTTTTTGCACCACCATTTACAAGTTTGTTGAACATTGTTTCATTTGAATCATACTCTGTTACAACAACTTTGCAGTCAAACTCTTTTTCAAAAGCTTCTACAACATCTGTTGGGGTATAGTAAGTCCAGCTGTAAAGTTTTAAAACCTGCTTCTTTTCGCAAGAAACAAGACCCAAAGCTGCGGCAACCAAGCCTGCAGTCAAAACAATTTTAGTAACGATTTTCATAATCGCCTCCAAAATTAAAAAATATAATTTTTTTAAAGGGAAAACCTATTCCCGTTTTAACAATTAATGTGCGGCTGCGAAGGATTTTAGACCTTTTCGCAAAAGTATTGCTATCATACAAATTCCTAATATTAAGATGAATGATAGAGAATTGATTACAGGACTTACTCCGTGTCGAATCATGTTGTATACATAAATTGGCAGGGTTTCTACGTTTCCGTTTACCAAAGATGTAATTACAAAGTCTTCGATAGAGAGTGTTATACTCATCATAAATCCGCTTGAAATACCAGGCAGAATTGCAGGAATGATTACCTTAAAAAGTGTCTGAGTTTCTGTAGCACCCAGGTCATGGCTTGCTTCAATGATAGAGTAGTCAAATTCGTCTACTCTGGAAGAAACCATCAGATAGGCAAAAGGAAGACAGAAGGTTGCATGTGCAATTATGATTGTGCCCAGTCCCAGGTTCATGTGGATTCCACTTAAGAAAATCAAAAGTGAAACTCCCATGATTACTTCTGGTAAAACCATTGGCAGAAAACTGATAGATTTTATGTAGCTGCGGCCAATAAATTTGTACCAGCTGATTCCTATTGCGGCCAGGGTTCCCAAAACTGTTGCAATAATTGCAGATGCAAGGGCTACTATTCCAGAGTACAAAAGAGACATCCAAAGATCTCCAGATGAAAGGAACAGTTCTTCATACCAGCGGAAGGAAACTCCAGACATGTGGGCTCCTTCTGATTTATTGAAAGAGAAAACAATAATTACAAATAAAGGAATGTACAAAAATGCCAAAGTAAGACAAAGAATAGCTTTTGAACTAGAAAGAGTCTTTTGTCCACGTTTTTTCCAGGAACGTTTAGCATGTCTGGCATTTTCAGATTTAGGATGACCGCCTCTAAGCTTGTCTATAATCCATGAAATTAAAAATTCCATTTCTAAGCCTCCTTTTTTGTATTAGAAACCAATGGCATGATTGGTGCATTTTTTTCTGGGACCCCGGAATCTTCTTTATGAGAAGTTTTTTTGAGGTTTTGTTCCTTTTTGTCAGATGCGAGCATAAACAAAATTGCTGCCATTGTAACAATTGTAAGCACAACCGAGAAAGCGGAAGCAAGAGGAAGGTTACGGGCCTTCTGAATCTGGTCCATAATAATGTTTCCAAGCATATAACTTTTTGTTGAACCAACAAGTTGAGGAACTGTGTAGTTACCAAAAATTGGGATAAAGGTAAAAATCAAAGAGCTTACAATTCCACTTTTAATGCCAGGAATAAGTATCTTTATCATAGATTGTGATTTTGTTGCTCCCAAGTCGCGGGCTGCTTCGAGTAAAGAAAAATCAAAGCGGTCTACTGCTGTAAAAATTGGAAGAATTGCATAAGGCAGGTACATGTATATACTTACAAGAACAACGGCCCCTTTTGTATACATAAATTTATGAGGTGCAAAAGTCCAGTCTTTGCTTCTTATGATTGTATGCCAAAGCCATTCAAAGAAATGGAAAATCTGATTAAGAAGTCCTTCTTCGCCCAAAATTGTCTGCCAGGCAAAAATACGAATTAATGAGTTTGTCATAAAAGGAATAATTACCAGAATCAAAAGAAGAGTCTGGTGCTTACTACGGGCAATTGCATAACCGCAAGGCAGGGCAATTACAATCGAAACCAGGGTAGAAAACAGGGTCATCCAAAGTGTTCTAAGCAAAATTGGAAGATAGATGAACTTTCCTGTATCTGAATCTCTGGCAAAAATTGCTTTGTACGCATTGAAAGTAAATTCAGCCTTAACACCACCGTGCATGTCCTTTTTCATAAATGAATAGCAAACAATAATGGCAATAGGTACAACAAAGAAAAGAGTAAACCACAAACCCATAGGCCAGGCATAAGCAGGACCAGGATTTGCTTTTCTATATTTTGCAGCATGTGCTTTAGCGGCAATGCGTAATTGTAATGATTTTTTTTCCATAGATTTTCTATTTCTCTATATCTTCTACGATGTATGCATCTTCTGCTGACCAGGAAACGTATACTTCGTCTTTCCAATGAATTACAGGACCATCATCCATGTAATCTGTGTGCTGTTTAAAAACCTTGATAACCTTGCCGGTTTCAAGACGAACGTAGAATTTAGACTGGAAACCAGAATAAATTGGTTCCTCTACAATACCCTTAAATACGTTTACATCTGTGCGGGCTCCAGTTGCAGGAGGTTCAAGAGTAATGCGGATTTTTTCAGGACGGATTGTAAATGCAACCTTTTGTCCCTTATCTGTATGTTCGTAATCAGTAACCTGCATAAAACGGTCCAAAGCGGCAGTTGCCTCTGTGTCTGTAGCAAGTGGAGCCTGGTGTCCAAGTTCTGGAACGGAGAGAGTTGTCATAAAATCATCATTGCCAGAAGGATCTTTGTGAGGGACACAGTCTTCAACTTCTGCACTAAAGAGATTTGTTTCTCCAATGAACTGGGCAACAAACTGAGTTGCAGGACTTTCGTAAATTTCGTAAGGAGTTCCAATCTGTAAAACATGTCCGTGGTTCATAACGGCAATTCTGTCCGAAACAGAAAGAGCTTCTGACTGGTCATGAGTTACGTAGATAAAGGTAATTCCAATCTGGTCATGCAAACGGTCCAGGTCAACGAGGAGGTTTGCACGGAGTTTTGCATCAAGAGCTGATAAAGGTTCGTCCAAAAGTAAAACCTTTGGTTCGTTGATGAGGGCTCGGGCAATTGCAACACGCTGCTTTTGACCACCAGAAAGCTGATTAGGCTTTTTATAAATGTGTTCGTCTAACTGAACAAGATGAACGTATTCACGAACTTTCTTGTCAATTTCATCTTTTGGCATTTTTTTGAGACGTAAAGGGAATGCAACATTTTCGTAAATTGACATGTGAGGAAAAAGTGCATATGTCTGAAAAACTGTGTTTGAATGTCTCTTGTTTGGAGGTAGGGCTACAATGTTCTTATCATCAAAAAGAACAACTCCGTCATCTGGGAATTCAAAACCTGCGATAATGCGGAGAAGGGTTGTTTTTCCGCATCCAGAAGGACCGAGTAAAGAAAAGAATTCTCCCGGCTTAATAGTAAAGTTGATGTCATCCAAAGCAACAAAGTCGCCAAATCTCTTGGATACATGATCAATGGTAACCTGACTTCCTTTCATTCAAGTGACCTCGATTCAAAAATGATAACTTACACATACGTGCAGTAAAGTACATTTTTATAAAAACTTAGCTACTAAAGTTGGTTCGTTTTTTTTATACTAGTCTGTAAAAAATGCAATTTAAATTCGAAAGTGTCAATAAGTTTTTAAGATTATTTTTCTTGCATGCCGGCTCTATTTAGATTATCTTTAAAAGTATTAAAACAAATTCGAGGTGAATTATGGTTGCTATTATTTTAGGCATTGTTTTTATTGCATTTACAGTTTTTTCAGTTCTTCCAATGTGTCCACTTAACTGGGGCCCAGAAGTAATTGCATTCTTAAAAGGTTCAATTCCTGTTCTTGCAGCTTTTGTAGGCCTAATTTGTCTGTTTATTGGAGCAGCTGATATTAAGGACAAAAAAGAAGCTAAGAAAGAAGATTTAGCAAAAAATGATGAAGAAAAATAAGCTCTTCTTCATCGAAAAATGTATGCCATGATTTATTGTTTATAAATTGTATATATAGTATACTTTTTTCTATTGTGGAAAATAGAGACATGGATTATGGCTCTTTCATTTCTCGGGAAGAGCTTAGAAAAAAAGATGAAGGGCTGCAGAGTCTTAGGTCAGAAAAGCCTGTTACTGTGGCCCCAAAAAAAACAGAAAGTAAAAAAACGGCTTTAGAACATTCGAAAGTGAATGTAAATCAAAAGACAAAGATTAATACTCAACAGGCCGTCAAAACAAGAAAGACTCTTTCGGTAAAGACAAATAAGAGTCAAAACCTTTCAAAATCAAAACACGAAAAAAAATCTCTTGAAAAAAATAGTCAGAAACCTTTTGTAGTAAAAACTTCAATTGGTGCAAAGTTGATTGGAATTATTTCTGCTATAGTCAGCATTTCTTTAATCCTTATCACAGTTCTTGTATCTTATTACATTTCTTCTGATACGAGAGTTAATGCCGAAGAAAACAACCTTACAATCAACAGTCGAACAGCGGCCGATACCCAGAGCCGTTTTAATTCTGTTATAGCTTCTGCCGGAACTTTTTATGACAATATTTCGTCAGATGATGAAGCTGAAGAATTACAGAATAAGGCTGCACGTTTCTTTGAAAGAAATTCAGATCTTATTGCCATGAAGTTTATTTATGATGATAAGACTTTTTTAAATAATAAATATTTTGTTTCCAGAGAACTTGATAGTCAGATGGTTCATGCTTATGCTGACCAGGAGTTTGAATCTGTTGATAGTGCAAAAAACGGTATTGTTTCTGTTTTGAATGCCTGCCCATTTTTTGAAAATCAGATTCTGGCTATTTTTACTCCTATTCGCTCCGATGACAATGAAGATGTAGTAATGATTCTTTCATCACTGGAAGCTCTTTCTGAAAGTTATTCAACTGGTTCTGCAAACTTGTCTTTTCTTGTAAATGATGATGGAAACCTTATCATTCATCCTGATCTGGAACTTATGAATTCCGGGGCAGAAATAAAAGATCATTATCTTGTAAAAAATCTTCCATTTTCAAAAAGTAAGGCCGAGCAGGTAACTTACAAGAATGAAGATGGAATTGAATACATAGGTGCTTATACTAAACTTGATATAGGAAGTTGTGCCGTAATCACAGAAATTCAGACAAAGGTCGTTTTGGAAGCGGTATATGCAACTACCAGGCGAAATATTTACCTTACAATTGCAATCCTTTCTATAGCAATTATGATTGTATGGTTCTTCTCTAAATCTTTGAGTACTCCTCTTAAGGATCTTACTGCCGTTACCAACGAAATTAATGCCGGTAACTTTGAAACACCTTTGCTTAGCCAGATGAAGGTTAAACGCAAGGATGAAATTGGTGTTTTGGTTCAGTCAACTAAGGCCGAACAGGAAATTTTGAATACCTTTACCAGATTGACCAATAAAGGTGTAACCCGTGCTATTGTAACTAAAAAAATTGACTTCCAGCCTCATTTAAAGGATATCACAATCTTCTTCTCGGATATTCGAGGCTTTACTGCAATTTCTGACGGATTTAATAAACGCTTTGGCGAAAAATCTGCCGGTGAAATTATTGGCTTCTTAAACGATTACATGGGTCGTATGGTAAACTGTATTTCCATTTCTGGTGGTAATGTTGATAAGTTTGAAGGTGATGCCATTATGGCCTGCTGGGGCGTTCTGCGTGATGACAGCCTGGATTATGAAAAATGGCCTGATTCAGATCCTAGAAAGTCTAAGTTCAAGGCTATTCACGAAAAGCATGTAAAACAGGATGCAGTAAGTGCGATTATGGCAACAACTGCTATGCGCTATGCTCTGATGGAATACAATAAAAAGGCAGAGGCTTTTACAAAAGCTCACGAAGGGGAACCTAAGGCAAAATATAAGCCACATATTAGAATTGGTTCTGGTTTGAATTCTGGTCGTGCTACAGTTGGTTTTATGGGTTCTTACGACAAGATGGAATTTACTTCTATTGGTGATGCCGTAAACCTTGCCAGTCGTACAGAATCTTCTAATAAGCCTTGTGGAACTGATATGCTTATTACACAGGATACATATGATTTGCTTAAAAAGGATTTTATTCGTTGTCCTGAAAATAATTACACAATTAAGCCTCAAAATCTTAAATATGAAGTAGTTGTTGAAGTTATTCCGGTAACTTTTGAAGTAAAGGGAAAAGGAAAACAGCACTTTTATGGTGTTGTAAATATGCCTCAATTTGATATAGAAGGCTTTTTTAGAAAAGGGGACCCTCATTTTAAGTTGGACCCTGATTGTGCAAAAGCAATTGGTCCTAAAGGTCCAAAAACTTTGGCAGAAGTTAGAAGCCTTTTAGGTATTCCAACTCCTGACTTTGGAGAAGTGAACTTAGATGCAGAAGAAAGCAAGATTAAGGCTACGTGATATTTTAATAGTTCTAATCTGTACTGGTGTTTGCGTTGCAAGTCTTTACTTTTTCTGGAAAGATTTGAACTCTTCTTCATCTCGCAAAGACAAAGATCAGATTGCTAAAATTGAATTCAAACGCAGGGTTGCTCAGAGAAAGTTTAGTGACCGTGTAGCCTGGGAACGATTACAGCAAAATTCTCCTCTTTATGATTCGGATACAATTCGTACAGCCGAAGGTGCCGCTGCTACAATCACGTTTAAAGACGGTACTGTTCTTGAATTACACGAAAACACCATGCTTCAAGTTTCTTACGATGAAACAGAAGGTCTAAAACTTGCTGTAAATGATGGTAATATTGATGTAGATACTACTGCCTCGGTTGATAATAAAAAAGTTTCTCTTGCCATGGAAAACGGTTCTGTGTTTAAGCTTGATTCTGGAAGTAAACTTTCGGCAACAACAAATGCTTCTTCTGGGGATAATAGTTTTAAGCTTCAGTCTGGTAATGCAACTATTACAAGCACAGATGCAAATGGAAAAGAATCTGCACAACAACTTGTTTCTGGTGAAAGTGTAAAGGTAGATTCAAGCGGCGACCTTAAAAAAGAAGCTCTTACAGTTACAACAATTTCCAGCGAAACAAAACTTTTGGCTTTTAATAACGAAAAATCTATGCCTGTAAAACTTGGCTGGTCTACATCATCTGGATATGAAAAAGAGAGTGTTACAGTTGAAACTTCGCTCTACAAGGATTTTTCAAAGATTCAGAACTCTTACGACATAAAAAATAAAAACGAAATAAATCTTCTTGCTCCTGTAGGAAAACTCTACTGGAGACTTTATCCTTCATCTGACCCTTCTCAGCTTGTTTATGGTCGTATAAGCCTTGAAAGTGTTGCTCCAATTGTTACTGTATCACCTGTTTCGGGTTCAGGTTTTAGCTATATAAGTGATGAAGAATTGCCAAAAGTTTCTTTGAAATGGAGCGGCAATGATTATGCTGACCGTTATAGAATTCTTGTTTCTAAGTCTCAGGATTTGTCTAATCCTATAATTGACAGGGAAGTTAGTCAGCAGGAACTTAGCCTTAAAAATTTAGCTCAGGGTAATTACTACTGGCAGGTAACTCCTTACTACAAGGTGGACTCAATCGGCTATGGAAAGTCCTCAAATTCTTCATCATTCTCGATTACAAAAATAGAAGAAATTTCTGCTCCTAAACTTACAATTCCTGCTCATATGGGAAAATTAGCATTTAGCGAAATTAGAGAAAGCCCTTTGACCTTCCAGTGGAAGTCTGATTTGCCTAAGGCCGACTATAATTTGAAGGTTGCTAGCGATAAAAACTTTAAGAATATCGTTTACCAGAGGAATACAAAGGGCACCAGAATTACAGATAATTTTACTTTGGAAAAATTTCCTGTTGGAACTTACTACTGGCAGGTTGTTCGTACTTCTCAAATGGAAAGTTCTCCATCTGCATCTGAAGTAAGAGAGTTTAGTGTAGAACGTTTTGTTGCTGGCGAAAATAAATTAATTTACCCACCAGATCACTATACTGTTGAAAAAGAAAAGCTTCTTACTACTGCATTTATGTGGAAACTGGCACCTGAATATGTTCGTGCAAATATTAATTCTATAATACAGATTTCTTCAAATCTGACTTTTGACAAAAATCTAAAAGAATATAAAACAAATGATACTCAGTTAAAAAATATTAACCTTGATAAAGGAACTTACTACTGGCGTCTTGCAGTTCAAAATCCTTTAACTCAGGAATTTATTTACACAAGTCCAAGAGCCTTTGAAGTTTTGAGTCCTTTGCCAAAACCAATGTTTACAGCTCCTGTTCCTGCGTCAACTCTGACTGTATATGGAGAAGGAACTGTTAGATTTGCCTGGACTAAGGTCGAAAAGGCTGATTACTACAAGCTTAAAGTTTATGACAGCCAGAATAAGTTGATAAAGGAAGTCGCTTCTACAAAACAGTTGTCAGCAAATCTTGTTCTTGAACCAAATGCTTACAAGTGTTCTTTACAGGCCTTTAGCGAAGAAAATGAACTTTCTCCACGCCGCTCAAGTCAAACTTCAGAATTAAGCTTTAATGTGTGCGGTCCTGAACCTGTAAAACTTATTTCACCTGCAAATAATGCAAGAATTCCGGGGCTTACAGCTTTAAGAAGTGCAACCGTATTTACCTGGAAGCCTGGAGATAAGGTTTATAAATCTGAATTTGTACTTAGAAAACGCCAGAAAAATGGTTCAATGAAGGTTGTTCAGACTCTTCCAAATCCTGGAAGACAAATTACTCTTAATCGTCTTGATCCAGGAACTTACCAATGGACAATTCGGGCTAGTTCCGCAGATGGAATTCCTTTGGATGCCCTGCAAACTTATACTTTTGTAGTCGCTCAAATTCCTCAGCTGGGAGATGTTACATTAATAAGTCCGGTTCAAAATCAGCTTGTGGATTCAAATTATCTTAAGAATCACAGAAATATTGTTTTTGACTGGTCGGATGTTGCTGGTGCCAGTGACTACCAGTTTACACTTTATCAAAAAAGCCCTGATGGAAGCCTTAAGAAGATTCAGGAAAGAAAGAACTTAATGGTTTCGGAATATAAACTTAAAGATTTATCTCTACTCGATATCGGTGATTTTGAGTGGAATGTTACAGCATATAGCCATGCAAGAGATGGTTTTGAAGAACAGAAAAGTAAAGTTGCTACTGGTAACTTCAAAATTGAATTTGCTTTGCCTGGCAAAGTTCAAACTATAGACCCGGGAAAGCTTTACGGTGAGTAAAAGAATTGGCTTATTAAACATACTGATTATCCTCTTTTTTATCTTTGCTCCTGCAGCTCTTTTTGGCCAGTCTAAGACTGATTTCAGTCAGGAACTTAAATGGCAGTCTGATAATAATGCCATGGAATTTAAGGTTGAAATTAAAAATATGGCAGATGGTAGTAATGAGTTTTTTACAACAAGTAAAAATTCTATTACAGTAAATCTTTCTGCTGGCGATTATGAATACCGTGTTTATGCTTATGACTTTTTGGGTCGTGAATCAAGTGTGAGTGAATGGCGTAAATTTAAGGTTTTAAAGGCCATGGTTCCAAGTGTTTCCGTTCCAAAAATTGTTGAAACTAACGAAAAGAAATCTCAGATAGAAGTTCCTGTCGAAATTTCAAATATTGAGCAGGAAAGTAAAGTTGAATTAATTAATGAAGAAACTAAGGAAGTTGTAAAAGGTAGTTTTGAGACAATTGTTGAAGAAGGAAAAACTGTTGCCGCATCTGTAATATTCCCAAATATTGATGAAGGTGACTGGAAACTCCGTGTTACAAATCCAAGTGGTTTGAGTACAGAATCGGAAGTTATTAACATTGAAGATAAAGCTAAGATTCTAGCCCAGGAAAAGGCTATGGAAGAAGCTGCAAAAGCAGAAGCTAAGGCTGAAGAAAAACGTTTGGCTTTGGAAGAAAAAGAAAGAGTAAAGCAGGAAAAGGAAGCTGCCGCTAAAGCAAAAGAAGAAGAAAAAAAGAAGGCAGAAGAAGAAAAACGCAGAATTCAGGAAGAAAGAATAGAAGAACGCAAACGTCAGGTAGAAGAAGTTCGTAAGCGTCAGGAAGAAGCACAGGAAAGAGCCCGCCAGGCTGCAGAAAAGCAGAAAGAGGAAAACAAGGCAATGGCTCAACGTCGTGCAGAACAGAAAGCCCTTGCAGAAGAAAGGGCCAAAGAGGTAAAAGAGCGCGAAATAAAAGCTAAAGAAGCCGAAAAGAAGTTCCAGGCGGCTCAGAAGGAATTGGAAAAGGCCCGGGAAGAAGAAGAAAAATTGCTTAGGGCGGAAGAAGAAAGAATTGCAAGGGAGAAGGAAGCTGAAGAAAAGCAAAAAGAAAGAGCAGCTAAGTTAAAGGCTTACTTGGAAGCCCCTAAAAAGGATATTTGTATTCAAATTGGAGGGGGTGCGATTAGCCCTATAACTAATAATAGCTACTTTAAATTAAGTAATACATCTACTTATAAAATATCACCTGTATTAAAATTGGATTTTACAGCATATCCAATTGCTCTTGGAAAAATACGTTTTGGATTAGGTGCAAGTGCTTATGGCTCTCATATAAAAACAATAGAGGATTCTATAAGTTTTATTTCATATTACGGAATGTTTAACTTTAACCTGGCTGCACGATTCCCAATTTCAAAAGAAAAACTTTTTATAGGGGCAAAAGCAGGTGGAGGCCTTTCTTCATTCTATATAAGTGTTTATTACCCGGATTTCCCTGAAAGACAGAGGGTTTCTGCTCCTTGTTATGGTGCTTTTTGTGCTAATGGAGAACTTTCTTTTATTTTTATGCCTGTCAGCATTGTTGTATTTGAATTAGGTGCAAATTATCAGCATGTATTTATAGAAGGAATGGAGTTTAATACCATAGCAGCCTTCCTTAGTTTAGGAGTTAGATTTTGATGAAACAAAAAAACTTTTTTATGATCTTTATCATGTCAATTTTTATGCTCCTTACTTTATCTTTTACTGGCTGCCAGTGGTCTAATGGATTTAATGAGGCCTTGATAATTGATACTTCAGCAGAATACAGATTCTTCTATAATAATGACGAAGATGCAGATTTTATTTGTGAATATTATCTGATTGGTTCAAGTATTTATTTTGGTGATATGCCAATGAATAAAATGGATGGGTATAAAATTGGATATCATGTTTCGGCTTATAATTTTTTACGAGATGCCTATGATTTGAATACAGATTTACCATCTAATATAGAGCTTAACGAAGCTGGAAATGTATATTCAATCGATGTAAATGCCCGCCCATATGATTTTTATGCAATCTGGAGCCCTAATAATGATACAAAGTATAGGGTTCGTCATTTTAAGCAGACATTAGATTTAGAGAACTATGAAGAGGACATATCTTTATCACAAGTTTTGACTGGAACAACAGATACTCTAACTAATGCTAGCCCTTTAGAATTGGAGGGTTTTACAGCTCAGGAAATAACTCAGGTAAATATTGAACCAGATGGTTCTGCGGTTGTAGATGTTTATTATGATCGAAATTATGTTACTCTTACTATTAATTATAATAATGGTTCTACTCCTTTTACCAGAAGCGGATATTACGGTCATGAGGTTGAAGATCTTTCAATACCAGATAGAACTGCAAATGGCTTATCCTTTAGGGCATGGAGTTTTCATTATGCTGATGATACTTACGATTCTACAAACGCTGAAACTTTCACTTACCCAGCACAGGATGCAGAAGTAAATATCTGGTGGGAAGAAATTCTTTATTCAATTAGTTGGGTTTTAAAATCTAGTAGCAGTATGGCCATAACACCAAGCTGGATTTCTGGTTATGAACCTGCATCTTGTTTTACTTGTAATACAGGTTGTACTTTGCCTACCCAAGATAAAATTGTTTATAGTGGTTATGATTTTGATGGCTGGTATGAGGATTCTTCTTTCACAATTCCTGCAACATCTTGGATATGTGGAGAAGTTGGTGATAAAGTTTTATATGCAAAATGGAATCCTGTTTCTTATTCAATTACTTACGAAACAAATGGAGGAAGCCTTTCTGGAAGCGAAACTACATCTTTCAATATGGAAAGTAATGTAATTCTTCCTACTTCATCAGAAATAAGCAGAAGTGGTTATACTTTTGCAGGCTGGTATACAGATTCAAACTTCTCTGGTTCTTCGCTCTTGGGTTGGGCAGCTGGAGAAAAAACTGAGAATGTAACATTGTATGCAAAATGGGTAACAAGTAGCAGTATAAATCCAAGCTATCCAAGTTCCTCAGATCCTTCTTTTGAAATTACAAATGCAAATTATACGGCAGGATCAGGACTTTCTTATGCTGTGAATTATAGTGGAACAGGGGTAACTTATAGATGGTTCTTGGATGGAGAATTAATAACAGGAGCTAGTACTAATAGTGGCCTTTATACAATTTCTTTATCACCTGGTTTTTATAGTCTGGTAGTTGTAGTAACAGACGGTAGTAACCAGTATTCAAAAGAACGTGTATTCCAAGTTACAAATTAAAATTTAAAAAGATCGAAAATGAAGTGTAAAAGAATGAGTGTTTTAATAAATAAGGGAAGTTGTAGAAAACTTAAAACTTTTATAGTTATCTTTTTTATTGCATTGTCTATTTCGTGCTCTAATTTTATAAATTTAACTTCTATTATAGATGATGAAGAAGAGGAATTGGCCGGAGAAACAGAGACTGGTGTTATTACCGCAAAAAATGATAAAGAATCTGTCTATGTCAAACTGAATATACTTGGTTATACAGATTCTATGGAAAATAATTCAAGAACTTTACTTCCTCCTGAAGAAGACGGTTCTTCTGTTTCAAAATATACACTTTTTGGTTATTTAAGATCTACCCAGATGAGCGATTATGAAGTGTCGTCAGATAAACAGGAGTTGGGTTCTTGGACAGATTATTCTCAAATGACCACGGATTCTGTAGAAATTATTCCTGGCACCTGGGACTTTTCTTTAATTGCTTATAAAAATGTAAATGGGGAAGATAAGATTTATGCAACTGCTCTTATTGAAAATCAGGATGTAGGAGGCCAAACTGGTTCCCTGGATCTGAATTTTACTTTTACTTTTGATAATTCAGATTTTAATACTGGTAGTTTGAATGTTACAATTAACGTTCCATATAGTCAGGTTACAAGAGCTTTAGTAAGCCTGTATACCTATAATGATTCCAATCAGAAAGTTTTTCAAAATTTAACAAACTCTATATATACTCCAAGTGGCGGTTCAGCAGGAGTTAATTCAAGTTTTACAATTTCCGAAAGTGCTATTCCAGTTGGTTATTACTTTTTAAAAGTCGATTTTTATACAAGCTCTACTACTAGCCCAAGTGCAAGCAGGGTACAGTACGTAAAAATTTTAGGTGGTCAGAACACTAGTGGAAATCTTACTTATACCCAATTAAATAATTCCTACTCAATTTTGTATCACGATTCAATTTCTGGTGATACAGAGGAAGTTATAAATAACAGTATAAATCCTTCATCATATAATGATTCAACTTCTGTAAGCTTGGAGGATGCGTCTTGTCAACACTATGAATTTGGTGGCTGGTATGAAAATGCTGATTTTTCTGGAAGTCCGGTAAGTTCCTGGGCTGCAGGTGAAAAAAACGAAAACCTTGTTTTATATGCCAAGTGGACTCCAAAATCATATCCTGTTGTATTTCATGATTGGGCTGCCGGCCAGACTAGTGGTAAAACTTATTCAGGAACTTATGATGGATTTGAAACTTCTACAACAGCGGCTTCAGGTTACTGTCTTACTTATAAAGCAAGTGTTCCGAGCTCAAGTTTTGATACTGTGGCAAATCCTCTTAGTGATTCTAATACAGTAGAGTTTGTTGGCTGGTTTTCTAATCAGGACTGTACAAGTGCCTCTGCAATTTCTTCTAATGCCAAGGTAAACGATTCTATTCTTACTGATTCAGATGGAGACGGGGAATTAGATACCTTGGATTTGTATGCAAAATGGAATTATTCATATGTATATGTTGATCCTTCTGCTCGTAATACTACCTGGGTTGCAACTGATGCAAATCGAGGCTTTTCTCCTGATCAGGCCCTTTTAACTGTGGAGGAAGCAAAAAAATATTTACAGGGAAATGATAAGGCCAAGTATGTATATTTACTTTCTACCGCAAATTTAGATGGAAGCTCTTCTGTAAATAATCCTTCTGAAATTTCAGATAAGTCTACTTATGGTGATGGAACTAATTCTGTTATTGTTATGAGACATTCTACTTTCTCAAGTGATGCACTTCTTAATATAAGTGTTAATACAACCCTGAAAGATGTAATTTTGGATGGTGGTGCTGTCTGGGATGATGAAGGTCCTGCCGGAAATGATGGAACTGGGGTTAATACCGGTCATACATCAGAAAGCAGTCTTGTAGTCCTTTATAAAACTGGTGAATTACCAGAACTCACTTTAGACAGCAATGTTGTTATTCAAAATAATGATAATATAGGAACTACTTATCCTGGTGGTGGAATAAGAGTGTATGGAAAACTCTTTTCAAATTCCACTTCGAATGTAATACGTGCCTGCAGGTCATACTCTATGGGTGGTGGAATTTTTGCTGGAGATAATTCTGTTATTGATTTTACAAAAGGGATGATTGGCGGTAATTCCTCAAGTGATGGAAATGTTTCTCTTGGAGGGAATGGAAGTGCCATTTATACAGTAAGTAATGTAACTGTTAATTTGGGAGATTCTTCTATTACACTCGGAGAAGTTTCAGTCTCAAATAATTATACAACACAGGCGGGTGCAATTTCCTTGCGAGATAATAGTACACTTGACGCAGTAAATGCAAATATTTCGTATAATGTATCTGAACAAAAGGGTGGTGGAATTATAATTATTGGAAATAGTGCTGCAAGTTTTGGATCCTGTGTAATTTCTTATAATAGTTCTTCTGGCGGTGGTGGTGGAATCCTTTTATATCCTGACACTGATGATTCTGAAGATGGAACTTTGCAAACAGAATTAATAAATGTTTCTCTGACTAATACTTCAATTACAGGTAATATAGGTTCTTATGGAGCCGGTGCTTATTTTGATTGTGGAAAAGTACAGATTTCTGGAGGCGGTTTTTTAAATAATCAGGCTACAAATAAGGGAGGTGCTTTTTACATTAGCAATTCGGTACCAGGTTCAAGTCTGGTTTCAAGTGTAAAATTAACTGATACTGTTATAATAATGGGAAATTCCTCAAATTCTTCTGCTGGAGCTGTTTACGTTGACGGACAGTTTCAAATGAATGGTGGAAATATTTCAAATAACACCTGTTCAGAAGGTAATGGAGGTGGGATTGTTGTTGCTTCATCTTGTAAAAAAGAGTTTTACAGTTATATAAGAAACGTAAATATGTCTGGAAATACCAGCACGGTAAGTTCAGGAGTTCCGGGGCAGGATATTCATGTTAATTCTGCCGGATATTTTACAATCGATTCTTCAAAACTTGAATCATCATCTTCTTCGACTTATTCAATAGTAAATACAGGTAGACTTTATGTTTCTGGACTGACATATCTTTCAAATGTTTATTTAAGTAATACTGCTTATGGCTTTATTTATCCAAGAAATTACTTTGTTTCTGGAACAGCAGCTACAGATACAGTGACCAGCAATCTTATAACAAGTACTTCCAGCGGAGGTAAAGTTGCCACACTTACTTCGGCCAGGGAACTTCCAGCAGTAGATTATGTAGACAGCGATTCAACCACTTACATTGTTGCCTTAAAAGAAGAAACTGCCGGTGATATGAGTGGTTTGACCTCTTTATTTAGTTTGAATGTTTCTACTCATATAATTAATTCTGAGGGACGAATTATTTCTAGAAGTTCAAATTATAACAATAATATTACAGATCCTAGTACAAGTCAGCTTTATTTTGGTATAAGTTCTGCAACAATATCATCATCTGCAAATCAGCCAGAACTTACAATTACTGCTTATACTGATTCAGCAAAAACAATTGAGGCAACATCAGCAAGTTCCTGGTGGTGTAATTTGCTTTACAATGGACTTACCAATACAGGAGCTGAGTTAAATGATGTTGGTACAAATGGAGCTCAAAAGTCTATACATTTTTATACAGACAATATTAATTTCCAGCCAGGATTTTATATACTAACTGTGGGTGCAAGCATAAATGGCACTGCATATAGTGACAGTTTTACAATAACGGTTAATTAGTTAGGAGGAAAAATAAAATGATAAAGAAACGTAACTTTTTTCAAGCTATACTTTTGACTTTTTTACTGATACTTCCTTTCTTTTCTTGTGCAAACTTTATCAATTCTTTTGATGGAAATTTGATTAATCAGATTCCTGAAACACCTGAAGATGAGCAAATTGAAAACCAAAATGGTGAAGGTAAGAGCACTGGATCTGGTAATTCTGGTTCGGGCATTACTTATTGTGTTTCTGGCTCCGTAGGGACAAGGGGAGCTCTTCCAAATGAAATGGATGCAGTTATTAATTCAAGTGATGAAAGTGACGATGGAGTTTCTAGATCTGCTATTACAGATTTTCCAAGTACATTTATGTATATTGTAAGCCTTTCCAAGGATGGCAGCTTAATTGAAAGTACTCAAGCATCTACGAGTAAGGCTTTTTCTTTTCTTATTGAAGAAGTTGGAGTCTACACTTTTTCCGCTTCTATTTATAATGCAAGTACACAAAGTGAATGTATTGATTCAAACAAGCTTTTTTACGGCGAAACCGACTTTAATATAAATCAGGATAATTCTGAATTACAAATTGAAACTACAGCATATAGTTCTTCAAGTGCGAGAGGTTCAATTTTACTTCCTATATCAATTGATAGTGGGACAGGCGATACAGCAATTACCCAGTACAGTTACACTCTTACAAAACAGGGCGATACTTCACCTGAAGTTAGTGTTGATAAAACTTCAATTGTTTCTAATAGTTTTACAATTAGCCATGAAGATGTTCCTGTAGGCGTTTATACACTTAATCTCTCTTTTTTTAATTCAAACGATACACTCGTTTTGAAATATGTGGATAAAGTAAATGTATTTAATTCAATGACTACAAATAAATGGATTGCTTCATCTACATCACCATATATAAACGAGAGTGGAAGTTTTAGTGTTCCTACTACGGCGGTTACAATTTTTAATCAAGATCAGTTTTACGTAGATCCTGATGCAGCAAGTAGTGGAACTTATGGTTCTATGTTTGATCCTTTTAAAACAATTGATGAAGCTTATGCCTTAATCACTGCTTACCAGCGTACTAGTGCTACAATTTTAATAAAGGCAGGAAGTACATCAACAGTTTCAAATACAATTTCTCCAAATGAAACTCTTACAAGTCTTACTGTAATGACCTATGGAAATTCAAATGAAGATTCCATGGATAATAATGCCACATTAAGCAAATCAAGTTCTTCTAGTATAGACTCAATTTTTGGCCTGTATTCTGGATCCTCAATAGGGGAGAACCTGGAGCTTTATTTATATAATTTAAATATTTCGTGTGATGAAACATATTCAGCCTTGAATTGTTCACAAACTGATAATACCTGTTGTGTATTTTTAAGTAATTGTTCTATATCATCTACCGCTTCAGCTCCTACATCGGTGCGAAGTCCTTTAATGTTCTATTCAGGACAGGCAAATATTGAAAATTGTGAGATAAGTGGTCAAAACTATAGCAGGGGACTTATTTATTTTTGTCAAACTTCTTACGCCGTAACTATTTGTATTTTAAGTTCTAGTGTTCATGGAAATACAGCTAGTAATTGTTCAGCACTTTATGTTGATAATAAATTTAATGATACTTCGGATATAAAAGGTGTTTCTTTGGAAATTGATTCCTGTACAATCAGTGACTCCTATTATGGGTTGTACATAAGTACTCAGGAATTTTTAAGCGGATCTACTATGGAAGTTGTTAGTATAAAAAATACTCATTTTACAGATTTAATTAGTAATTCCATTTACACTGATTATGATATTAAATTTGCGGAAACAAACTATTTTACTAATACAGATTCGTCTTCTTTGGAAAATTCGGCTATTTATTTGAATTGGCATGAAAGTTTTAATCCTGTTTTAGATATTGAATCAGCGACTGCTTTTAATGGAGCTTCAGTTTATCTTACCCTTCCAGATGATGCTTACCAGGAAAATAATCAACTTATAACAGGAACGGCACTTTCTTCTGTATATTCTTCAATACAAATGGTTAATTCTGTATGGGGTTTGGATTCACTTGGAAAACTCATTCATAATTGAAATATATTATTGACTAAGGATTAGCAAATTTGATATTATTATTTACCCGTTAGAGGATTTTTGACTGCTCATCTAAAATCCTTGGTGATATCCGAATCAGATGCAAAGATTTAGAAATCACAGATAAACTTTTATTTTTAGTAAGGTATATCATGGAAACTATTTTCGTTAAAGAACACGAACAGGCTCGCAAATGGTACGTTATTGATGCAGCCGGAAAACCATTAGGACGTGTTGCTGCTAAAGCTGCTGCAATTGCTCGCGGAAAGAATAAGGCAACATATACAAAGAACCAGTTGATGGGTGATTTTGTTGTAATCATCAATGCAGATAAAGCTGCTGTTACTGGTGGAAAAGAACAGAAGAAGATTTATTATCATCACACAGGATTCGTTGGTGGACTTCGTGCTCACACATATGAAAAATTGTTGGAAAAACACCCAACACAGCCAATGGAAATTGCTGTAGCTGGTATGCTTCCACATGGACGTCTTGGTCGCAAGATGATGGAATGTGTAAAGATTTACGCTGGTGCTGAACATCCACATGCTGCTCAGAACCCACAGCCAGTTGAACTTTAATTTACGGGAGTTAAGAAATGGTAAAGAATATTGCTATTGGAACAGGAAGAAGAAAGACTGCTGTAGCTCGCGTATTCGTTCGCGATGGCTCAGGTAAAATCGTTGTAAACGGTAAAGACGTAAAAGATTACTTTGTAACAGAAGAACAGATTCAGGTTGTTCAGCAGCCTTTATTAGTTACATCTATGGGTAACAAATATGATATCCTTATCAATGTAACTGGTGGTGGTATGAACGGTCAGGCTGCTGCTTGTTTGCATGGTATTTCTCGTGCATTAGTTCAGATTGATCCAGATGCTCGCACATCTCTTAAATCTAACGGATACCTCACACGTGATTCACGTATGGTTGAACGTAAGAAGTACGGTCAGAAAGGTGCTCGTAGAAGATTCCAGTTCTCTAAACGTTAGTTTTCAGATTTGGTTATACAAAAGGCTGTCCAATTTGGGCAGTCTTTTTTTTGTTTTAAAAAAAATTTAATTCATATTATATTTGTAATTATGGTAATTCATTCAATAGCTCCAACTTCCTATTCGGGTATGTATAAAATTGTTCCCCAGGAAGGTGCAGCTTTTTTTATCCGTCCTGAATATTTAATTTCTCTAGATTTTGATTCAATTCAACCGGAAGTTGAAATGAATGAAGATGAAACAAATGAATTATTGGATGCAGGTTTTACTGCGGTGGTAGAACTTAAGGCTGTTGAATACCTTGCAAGGGCCGAGCAAAGCCGTTTTGGCCTAACAAGAAAACTTCTTCAAAAAAAATATGATAAAAAATATATTGATAAAGCTCTGACTTTTTTAGAAAGCAAGAATTATCTTAGTGACCAGAGATATGCTATTGCCTGGCTGCATACCCGACGAATTAACCATTATGAAGGCAGGGTAAAATTAATTGCCGAATTACAGAATCGTGGAATAGATAAAGAAACAGCCCAGAAGGCGGTGAATGAGTTTTTTGAAGAATACAATGAAGAGGAAATCTGTTTAAAAGCCTGTAATAAATTTATAAAAAATGGCAAAGATGGAGATAAACTTATTACATCACTTTTGAATGCAGGTTTTTCTTATAAAATGATAAAACAGGTTATGGAAAATGATTAGTCTCTTTTTAGAATCATAAGGGTGATATCATCAGTGATTGTTTTGCCCCTGAAACCATTTACTTCTTCCATAATCAGTTTAATTTGTTCTTCAATTGGAGTTCTAATATAATTCTGGAAAGCTTTCATAAGTCTTGCCTGTCCAAACTGTTCGCCATTATCATTAGTGCATTCAGTAATTCCGTCTGTAAAAAGGAATAATTCATCACCACTTTCCATTTCCAGGTACTGGGAGATGTAGAAAGGTGGGATATTATTCATGCCAATTACACCAATAGCACGGCTGTCTCGGGCGAAGAAAATAAATGAGTTTAAAGATTTTTTATACAGAATTGGTTCAGAATGTCCCGCATTTACCAGTTCTATTTTATTATCAGTAATTTTGAGCAGAATACCTGTAAGATAATTTGAAACTTCACCCTTGTTTTTTATAAAGCGGGAGTTGATTTTATCCATGGTTTCCCAAAGTTCTTCTTTTCCCTTTGAATATACATTTTCATAAAACTGATATTCAATAATATTTTTGGCGAGCATGGTAAGTAAACCGGAAGCAATACCGTGGCCTGAAATATCAAATATTCCAAGACCGAGTAAATTGTGATTATCTCCATATGCACAGTTTAAATCGCCTGTAACCCCAGCCATAGGAATGCTTTTTGCACAGACAGACCAGTGTTCCCAGAATTCTTCTTCTCTGGACAGGAAGGTCTTTTGAAGAAGGGCTGCATTTTCTATTTCTTTTTGCAGGGTGTTTCTTTGTTCTTCAAGACGTTTTTCAGTATTTTCAATACGGTATTTAAGGAATATTCCAAAAACAAATTCGATTGCGTAAATAATTGGGAACCGTATTAAAAAAATATCTCCATAATCATAAATATGATTTGAAAGTGGAGTCCACATGAAAATGATTAAAATAGAGAGAATCAGAGCATTGATAATATAAAAAGATTTCATATTAAAAATGTAGATTGCAAACAAAGGAACAATGGTCAGCCAGATTGGAGAAAAGCCAGCTGCTCCACCTGTAATTACATAGGATACTTCAAAACTAAAGGTAAGAAGAATGATTGAAATATAAAATACGATAAGTTTTTTGGTTAATACTGTATAAATAAATACAAAAACAAAAAAAATTGCATATATAAGTGAAAAAACAGAAAGATAAATAAATTTATCAAAATAGCAGGTAATGGACATAAGTACTCCAATCACTGTGATTAAAGTACTTATGAATTTTGCCATTATATAGAGTTGCTTTTCTTTTCTCTTTTCGTCAGGGATTTCTTTTTCAATACCCATAAGTCTTTTATAAACAATCCTTTAAATTAAGATTATTAAATAATTTTTTATTAAAAAGACTTTTTTAAACCTAAATCAATTATACCATAATTTTTAGGAATTAACTATAGATATGAATTAGTTTTGCCTGAAAGTCACCCCAGTCTCGTCTTATTCCAATACCTGCATTCATAATTGTGGAACCAGATAATGTAATTTCAGGGAAGTCTGCCTGATTTTCGTCAGGGAAACTTACTGTATATTTTTTGTCCGGATCCAGGCCTTGCAGTTTAATAAAACGTGTTTTGAAATTTGGGTGATTAAGAACCTGAACGAAAGTTACAAGAGCTTCTTTTTTATCTTTTGAAACAGACATCCAGCAATCATACTCATGGTTCTGGCTAAAACTTGCAATTCTCCAGTAGTCTCCATTACGTACTAAATCACTGTATTTTTTGTAGAGTTCAACCTGATGAGGGATTAAACTACGGTCCTCTGGAGAAAGCTTTGTAATATCAAGTTCATAACCGAATGTTCCTGAAAGGGCAACGTAACCGCGGGTCTTGAAAGGAGTAACTCTTCCAACGGCATGGTTAGGACATACAGAAACATGTGCTCCCATTGTAGAAAGAGGATATACAAGGGCAGTTCCTTCTTGAATGGAAAGTCTTTCAATGGCGTCTGTATCATCGGAACACCAGATCTGTGGTGAGTAGTAGAACATACCAGGGTCAAAACGGGCTCCACCACCTGAACAGTTTTCCAAAAGCAGTTTAGGGAAGTCTGTAACAAGTCTTTCCTGCATGCGGTAAAGGGCAAGTACATAACGGTGATAGTATTCTCCCATCTGGTCAGAAGCAAGTTTAGAACTTCCAATATCAGAAAGCTGGCGGTTCATATCCCATTTTACATATTCAATATTTGCAGAACGAAGGATTTTTGCTACAGATTCGTAGGCATAATCTTCGGCTTCCTTACGGGTGATATCCAGAACATACTGCTGGCGGCTCATTCCTGGTTCTCTGCCTGGAATCTGGATTGCCCAGTCTGAATGAGCTCTGAACAAATCTGAATCTGGAGAAATCATTTCTGGCTCAAACCAGATTCCAAATTTCATTCCAAGCTTGTTTACTTCATCTACCAGGTGTTTAAGTCCACCCTTAATTTTTTCTTCATTTACAACCCAGTCTCCTAAAGAACAGTTGTCTGAATTGCGTTTTCCAAACCATCCATCATCCATTACAAGCATTTCAATGCCGTCTTTAGAAGCTTCGCGGGCAATGTCCAAAAGTTTTTCTGTGTCAAAATTAAAGTAAGTTGCTTCCCAGTTATTAATGAGGATAGGACGCATGGCTTTTTTATATGGACTGCGAATTAAGTGTTCGCGGTAGAGGTCGTGGAAAATGTGACTCATTCCGTTTAAACCTTTATCAGAATATACCAGAACAGCCTGAGGTGTATCAAAAGTTTCGCCAGGGTTGAGTTTCCAACAGAAGTTTTCTGGATTAATTCCCATTACAAGACGAATAGATTCAAACTGATTAAGCTGACAGTCGGCTACAAAGTTTCCACTATAAATAAAGTTCATTGCATATACAGAGCCTTTGTTCTGGTCGGTATTATGGTCTATAAGTGCAATAAATGGGTGTTCCTGGTGACTTGTTTCGCCACGCATTGATACGACCCCTTGTTTACCATGATGAAGTGGATGACGGTCAATGTGGCGTTCGCGGGCCCAGGAACCGTGCAGGGTGATTACATCAAAATCTTCGTTATCAATATCAAAAGAGGCTGAAAGTGCTTTTTTAATGTAAACGGGCTCTTTTGCCTTTGAAATAATTCTTGTTGAACGGATAATGGCATCGCTGTCGTCAAAAATGGTGTAGATAAGATGAACTTCTATGCCAAGAACTGGGTCTTCGGTAGTAATTTCCAGGCTTTGTCCATTTTTTCCAAATACAGATGGGAGTCCTGGAAGAGTTTGTGCTCCATCGCAAATTTTGTAAGATTTATATTTAAGCTCAACACCATTGTTTCCGTTTGAGTTTGTAATTGCAAGTGCGGATTCGCGGAAATCACCCATGCCGTCGGTTGGGAGTTCCTGTGGCAAAAAATCCAGGAGTGTGTGTTTTTCGCGGAAAACTTCTCCATCACTCATAAAATATTCTGACTGTCTCATAAGATATGAGATATCATCGTCGGCAATTTTTTTACCGTAGTAAGAATGTCCAAGATAGCCTTTTTTTGCAACTGTAATGCAGTATGTTGAATTCAGAGTATCCAGGCGGAATGTCTGGGTCTCTTTGTTAAATTTAATCATTTTTAAAATCCTCCAGTATATAAATTATAACATATTTGGATATAAAGAAATGAATGAAAATATTTGGGTATTGTATGTTTTAATTTCCTCTACCACACAATTAGAAAGCTGCTTCCGTGAATGTGTTCCGGTGAGATTGCGGGCTGGACGTAAGAGGAATTGCATTGCGCTTTTTTCTTCGAAAAAATGCTCGGCAGCGTCCAGATGCAATCTCCCGTTC
>OCTW013416175.1_pt1 | contig 59992 bp, 46 predicted proteins | sample 1539671 | NCBI WGS metagenome assembly OCTW01 (sample SAMN02144230, study PRJEB22623) | gut metagenome | biome: sheep rumen | host: Ovis aries | place: New Zealand | reverse complement strand
AATGTAAACGTAATAGTTGTTGTTCATATTTTATAGGAGGTCCCCGCCTCCGCGGGGAAGACAATGGGTTGGTTGATTTACAATTATATTCGGACAGGGAAGGTCCCCATCTGCTATATAGACGTTTTTTTGAGGGGAAACTTGCCTGGCAATTTTAAATTGATGCACTTTACCTACATTCAACGCAGTTTTTGCGTTAAATTAACGTATTCCACCCACTCTTCCCTCCAAAACCGCCTTTTTCACCCCGAAAAGGCGGTTTTGACCGCCTTTGTAAAAAATTTTGAACTATTTGCGAAAAAAAAAGCTATTTTAAATCAGACGGGATCTGGGGGTCCGGGTTTAGGGAGGTGTACCCGCCCCGGGGTCTTGTCGTGGACACTTTTTGTGGGATTTTGAGGAACGTGACCTTTATGCAGACTATTCGGCAAGACAGTCGGGGGCGTGAAAAGCCCATGCACACTCTTCGGGGTGCCCAAGGAAAGAGGGGCGTCACGCTGATAGAGCTTTTGACGGTTATCGCCATCATGGGCATTCTGAGCGGTCTCGGGGTGGCCGGGCTCCAGAGCGCGGTGGCCAACGCCCGCATCAAGGACGCCGCCTACAACGTATCCGCCTTCATGGAGCGCACCGCCAACGAGGCCCGCCGGATGAACGAGACCCTGTGCGTGGTCCGCGAAAGCGCCCAGAAACTCACGACGTACCGCGCGACATGCACCGACGCCAACGGGTCCGGGAAGTCCGGACTCGCGAAGGTCGACAGCCTTGTGCTGGAAAGCCCCAACAAGATTCTGCAGGCAAACGAAGTGACGGCGGCAGATATCTTGGGTGGCGTTAATTTGGTTACAAACGGAGCAGAGTTTACTCCAAGGCAGGGCCTTTCAGCCGCTCCCTACCAGGGATTTATCGCGGTACAGTACGGCGGCGACGGACGCTTCGGAGCCGCGGCCAAGGTCAAATCCAAGAACGCCTTCGTGCCCATGATGAAGTACGACGACGGCAGTTGGTTCGGGATATAGGGAGGATACGATGCTCACACAACGCATACTTACTCCCGCAATCATCAAGGAACGTTCCAAGCGCGGCATCGGCATCATGGAGGTGCTGGTCGCCGCACTGGTGCTCGGCATCCTGTACGCCGCGGTGTCCAACCTGCAGAAGGGGAACCGTGACGCCCTGCTGCGCATTCGTGGGCGTGACGGCGCCACGGAGGTGGCGCAGAACATTATCGATAGTCTAGGAGCATTGGGGCTCGCGAGTTTCACCGACGACAACCTGATTCCCTGCGGGGGCGGCGCGGCGAACTGCTTTACGCTGGCAAAAACCGATGACGAGGGCAACAAGGTGGCCGAGGTCATCACGACGACCCGCCAGTGGCAGGGCCAGCCCGGGCTCGTGCAGAACACCATGTCGGTGACCTACACCGTGGACGTGAAGCTCTCCGGCGACGACGAGTACAAGGCCAAGGCGGGCAGCCTGCTGCTTGGCACGGACAGCGTCGCCCACGTGTTCGCCAAGCGCCTGGACGTGACCGTCAGCTGGCCCTTCAAGAACTCCACCCAGTCCATTTCCGTCTCGGGGGTAATCAGATGATCAGACGAGAGACGAAAGACGAAAGGCGAAAGAGTGTCATCCTGAGCGCAAGCGAAGGATCCAGAAACTGTTTCACCCCTTATGTCATTGCGAGCAACACTTGCTCCGAGCGAAGCGTGGGAGCCAAGGTGGCGCGGCAATCACAATCTGGATTTACCTTGATGGAACTCTTGGTCTACATGGCCATCGTGGGCATCATTGTGCTCGTGGCGGGCCAGGCCTTTACCGACTCCACCAAGTTCCGCGTACGCACCCAGAACATGCTCCGCGCCACGCAAGAAGCCGAAAATGTGGCCACGCTTTTCAAGTCAGATGTGAGCCAGATGGGCGCAAAAAGTTCGATGGAGGCTAGAAATATTGGCGGGGAAGATGACTTCGAAGATTACAAGGCGGATATTTACATTGATCCAGACAATGAGGACTCCTCTTCTTATTTCATTCAAAATAAGGAATCTGGAAAATACGATAGTGTAGCCATTTTGAAGGTTCGTTACGATGAAAATGGCAAGTATCAGGCGATAGAAAAAGCAGAATGGTACGTGGAAAATGAAATCCTAAAGCGGGCGTGTAGACTAATAAACAAGTCTGCATCCTTTGATGCAACTAGTGACCCATGTTCAAATGGAAAAAATTCAACACCGACACCCGTAGAAATAGCGACAGGCGTAAAAAAATTTCTTGTTCAGGCTGGAGTCCCTCAAATCAGAAGCAACGCTTCTGAAAACGTTCACAAAGAAGAGCAACTTTTTCCACAAGGTGGTGGTGAAAACTTCAGGTTGCTTCCAAGACAAGCTGAAGCGGGATTTCAAAATATCTCTGTGGGAGATGGGGGACCCTCTGTGGATCTATCAGGATTTACATCGTCATACGACGATGTAAATGCAACTTTGAACGAGGATGCCACCGATATTCGTCAAGTTTATGTCGCTGAAAATGACGGAAATAATAGTGGGAACTGGAAATCATTATGTTCAAAATTTAGGCTAGAACCAGGCATCGAATATGAAATATCTTTTTCTATGACTTACCCCAGTTCCGTCGATGACAAAATGCAGATGTTTGTGCAAGGACGAGACCACATGGCGGTGGGACTCAGAGATGGAAACGGAAATAAGCCATCAACTTTAGAAGATTTCCTCTTTTATCCCCCTACGAATAAAAACTCGGAGGGTACGCGAGCCATGCGATTCACGGTACCTGACACTTTAAAGAATATGTGTCTGGCATTCACCTTTGCAATTTATTCCCCAGCCTTTGTAACTAATGACGGGACGGTGACAATTTCCAATTTGAAATTGAGACAAGTGGCAACATCCACATACGATTTTAGTAACGCTATTTTATGGCCTAAAGATAGGAAAAATGTAAAAGCTCTCAAGTTGAACTTAGAAATTGCAAGAGGCGTAAAAAACGGACAGCGTGGTGAAACAGGAAATGTGGAAATGGTTGTTCCTGCACCTAGCAACGGTCCTAGGGACTAGGAGGGAAACATGTTTAGACGAAAGACGAAAGACGAGAGACGAGAGAATGTCATTGCGACCCTGAGCCTGTTTCAGGGGAAGCAATCTCTTTCCAGACGCTCAAAGTACGGTGTTTCCCTCATCACTGTCCTCCTGTTCATGCTGGTGGCGACCATCGCCGCTACCGCTACCTACAAGTGGATATCTAGCGAGGGCCGTTCCAGTGCAAGCCGAATGCAAGAACGGGAAGCCTATCAGAGTGCCATGGCCGGGATTGAAAATGCTCGCGCATGGATGACATACCACGCTAATGATGTTGGTGCTTTGATAAAACAGTATAAAGATTCTGGAAAACCTGTAAAGTTTGGAAACAACTTACCGGGCTATACGGAAAGTCTCCGGGCCGGGCAACAATACAATGTTTGGCTTACTGGAGTAAATACCGAGAATTCTCCATATACATTAAAAATTGTTTCTGAGGGTGTCGCGAGAGACGGAAATGCCAGGCACACCGAAGTCGCTATTTTGAATGTAACAGGACTTTACCAGGTAAAAATACCTTCCGTTAAATACAGCGGGGATTTGAATTTAAATGATGCTTTTTTCGGTTCTGCAAAAGATGGAATTTCGTTAGATGTAAATTCTGCTACTTTTAATGGAGATACTAAATTCAACACTATGTTTAAAGCTTCAGATTACGTTATTGTAACTGGAGATGTTAACGTAAACAGCAATACCGAAGTTGGAGATTTTTATGTTAAGGGAAACCTATACTCTTGTACAAATCTCAACGTTAAGGGAAATGCTTATATAGAAGAAAAAATGTATGTGAATGGGACTCACATATACGATGGTGATATTTATGCAAAAGGCGGAATCGACTTGTCCAAAACAGGAACTGGCAAAGCGCAATGTAATACTGGGTATGGAGGAAATATAACGGTTGCGGGAAACGTATCGACAGAAGGCGATGTCAAAATGCCGCGTCATACAGCGTCCAACCAAAATATTTTTAATGGAAATCTGGTTGTAACAAATGGTGGAAAAATTGATTTTCCAACTTTATCAGAATTTAATCAAGTCGGTTCTATTCCTTGGATTACTGAATTTAGGGGAAATGTTTTTCTTGACGGAGGATTTACAAATGGATGGCATATCGGGTATGCACGTGCCCCATATTTTGTGCTAGGAAGCACAGGAAAAACAGTTTATTCTGGAACACCTTTATACAGAGTTTCCAACGCAAGTGCCAATATCGTTTATGACCATTGGAAATGGAATTATAATTTGATAAGGCAGGATGCTGCTGCAGGGAAAATAAGGTTTATCAACAAGTATGGAGAATATCAAGAATATGGCGGTCTTGCAGGAAACACTTATTGCAACAGCCAATATTGCGCACCTACCAATGATTTTAGCAGTTCCTATTTTTATAGAAACGATGCCTTTTATTGCGATTGGGCGAATGTCTATGTAGGGACTTGGCCCTTTGGTCATCAAGAATTCAAGCCAACAGATGATTGCGGTTGCACATGGGCAACCACCAATGGTAAGGATTATAGCGGGCAACGGTGGAAGTGTAATACAGACGCAAAAGTAAAACGCAATGAGATTTTCATGCAAATCAATGGCACATATGTCACTTCAAAGCCTGATACCAACGGCTGGGGTGCCAACCGGTTGCAGGAGTACGAAGATAAAATTACCGATGAAAATACAGGTTCTGGTTGTGGAACAAAAAAACATGTGAAAGATCCTATACAGTTTAACAAAAGTCTTCTCGAAAGCAGTTTGATGCACACTAGTGCGCAAAAGGGGGCCTGTAAGGATCTAACCTTATGGAATTCCTGGCCAAGCCCTCATGGATGGATACAGCTAAATTCATGTTACCAAAAAGCGAAAGATGCTGACGAACTTTACGATGATTCCTGGCTAATGGTAAAACTCAACGCTCCTCAGTGGGCTACAGAAAGTTCCGATTCCTTGAACGGAAACTTTATCATTGTTGTTGATGGAGCCAGTAACGGACTTTATCTTCCTAAAACTACTGCAAACTCAAACGTAATCCTTTATTTCCCCAATGGTTTTAACGCAACAATCAACAGCTCTGGTGGATCCAATCCAATGAACTATTTCATTTTCAGCGACGGAGACTTGAAAAATGTTCAATTCGCTGGTTCAAAAATGACTGGTGCCGTGTTTTTGACAGATTGTCACAATATGGGAAGTGACCAAACTATTCAAATCCAGTTTAATACAGATCTTAGAGACGCACTCTCAAGCTCGGGCATCCTCTGCAATAATGACGGCACTAACACATGTTCAAAAGGAGGAAGCGGTGTTTCTTCCTCATCGGGTTCCGGCTCCGGTTCCGAAACCGTTTCCTTCGGTGGAACGGATAGCTACTACATTTCTACGGCTCCGCAATTGTTTATTACGCTAGAGACCCAATACGCCAATAACGAGAATATCCAAAGCATTTCTAATGATGCAGAAAATTCCAGCGGCAGCTTCATTGTGCTTCCTCGTGTCATTTATTTACCCGACAATCCAAAGGGTAAGTTGGAGCACTATTACAATGTCATTCCATTGAATACAAAGAGTTCGGTTGAATCTCAAACAGTCACCTGCGAAGGTTCCATTCCCACAAATACGAAATTATATGATGGCGTTGCAAAACTGGTGGAGGGTTATTACAAGTGTCAAGTGACGGGAACCGTGAATGGCGACCAATCTACAGTTCCATTTTATGTGGTAGTACAAGGTACAGATGGAGCAACCCCGAAGGTTACATTTGACGGCTCCGACGTAGACTTGCAAAAAGGAAGTAGTACAGATGTGAAATTGACTGTTCCCAATACCACTGGAGCGTCTCAAAGTTTTAACGTGAAGGTGTACCGCCCCGCCGATATAGATGGTTGGACGATTTCACCAGTGAATCCGGTTGGTTCATGCAACGCCAAAAGTGAATGTACATTCTCCATTTCGACCAATGACATTCCAAAGACGGTATTTACGGTCACTAACAATTCGGCTTCCTCCGGAATGTTATCCTTCCAGATTACCAAATGCGATAATGGATGCTCTGTGGGGAAACCCGATGTAAAACTCATCTATGTTTCTAACAATATGTCCGTTACTCGAAAATCCCTAGCGGATTGGTGTGCTGAAAATGGTGATGCTGCAGACCCAGAGAAATGCGCTAAGAAAAATAGGCCCGATTGCCCGGACGATGATTTCGAGTGGGTAACGGCAAACGGGACAAATTGTGCGAAATCTGTAGAAAATGATTCCTGGAATTGTGAGGTAACAGGAAATATCAGCTTGAACGTACTTTCTGCCAATATTCCAACAGGTTGCGAGGCAGTCGTTCCTGGTGACAATTTACTGACAGGGCCTTTCAACAATAACGACTCTAAAAACCTCTACGGTTCTTTAAAAGCAAAAAAACAGGTGTTTCACGCTGGATTTAAGACGGATTCTGACATTGAAGGTTCTCAGACCATTCACATATTGGCAGAACACAATGGAGCATCCGATGAAAAGAAAAATTGCTCCTATAGTAATTACAAAAACGAAGAAACTCGGGCGGAATTCTGCAATATTGATGTTTATTATGGTTCTCATGTGACCCTCAGTTTTGAAAAAACTTCTGACAGAGAAAATTTCAACTACTGGCTTTGCGAATCGGGAGTGGATTGTCCAAGTGAAAAAGTTCCCGTTTCTTCTTACACCTACGAACTCGCCATTACAGGAGAAAATACCGTTCATGCCCATTATAACGAAAAAGATAAGCACTGCTTCTTTGACGAATTTAAAGAAAAGGAATCGTATTTGAACCGCACAAGTCTAGAATGCGGCGAGGGAACGGAGTATTGTATAGACAATTGCTCTGGTACCTGTTCCGATGCGGTTACAGGTAGCTATTCTAAAGCTAAGTGGCGGCTTATTGATGGAGATTTAGCAAACATTCAATTCTCTGGGGATGGAAAAATTAGCTTAAAATCCAACACTACCCGTGGACGAAAGGAAAATGCCAAGGGCTCTGCTACCGTCATGAGCACCGTGCAAGCAGGGCTATATGGAACATTGAAAGTTCAAATCCAAGTTCCACGGCAGGGAGTAACTGATTCAGACGAAGGGAAAGCGACAGTTAAACAATCGGGCTTTATGTTACGCTCCAATGCCAATGGCGATAGCTATTTGATGCTAAATATTTTCAGCGATAATAGCGGAAATTTAAAAGCCAGAATTTGCGTCAATGGTAGCTCTACTTGCAAAGAAAATCGGATTGGAATGGCTTCTGTAAACGAGGGCTCTATTGTAACTATTTCGGCCACTCTTGGAAAAATCGAAAACTCCGATAAAGACGGTCTTGAAGTTCGAGCTTATTCGAATCCATTCAGTTCTACTTACCAAACTACAACTTTTGAACTATCTAATTCCAACCTAAGCGGGGTGGAAACTCTTGCAGTGCAGACAAACGAGTTCTTCGGTGTAAAACTGTCTGACCAGAATTTCAAGATTTACGGAATCGGTTGGAAAAGCGATGATTACGCCTCAGAATGCTGGGATACTTATCCCACTCTTAGCTGTTCATTTAAAGCCGCTTATACAGGTGGAATCGTTCCTCAAGGGAAAGCCGTCGCTCCGTGGGTTGGGCTTTCTAGCTGGTTTGAAAATGCCGGTGGATGCACCCCTAAATACTATTACAAAGGCTCTGATGCAGGCTGCTATGGTTCTGTAGCTGAAACGGATTACAGAGATTGTGGAAGTTCCTATAACTTTACGGAAAGTGGCCCCCATGGAACGACTGCCGACGGCGATAAAACTGCAAAAGCAGGCGTAGAAGGTTGTCAAGTTTATGGCGAGGCTGCCGCCTGGGCAAACAGCGCTGTGGCAGCTCATTGTGGGGCCTTCTGGGTAGGAGATTTTAAGAATTGCTCCAAGAATGTGACCTTTGGTCAAACAGTCTCTGGTGCGGAAGGTTCTTTCTTTGCTTTGGATGCTTACGGAACGGAAAGTGCAAACTTAAGGGATGCAGATTTGCTTGTGACGCTAGATAATCCCAATGGTGCAGAGGTGAGCGTTTATCTATTCAGTAAAAATTCAACCTCAGGCTACTCATACGGAGCTGATCCCGTCTATAGCCAGTCTTATATCACAACCAAGAAGGGAACGAACTTTAGTATCAGCATTCCTGTGGCCAATATTGCAAATGTTGAGGGCTTTGATCCGGAACACGTGATGGGAGCATACGTAAAATATGATGATGGTTCTATAAATGTTCGCGCCGTTCAAAGCAGGTGCCAGCACGTGTTGAGTCTTACCAGTTGTAGTGCTAAATGGGATGGAAACAATAAACGATTTGAAATTACAGCCGTAGTCAAGAATGGCTCCACGGCAAAAGAATTCGAAGTGACGGAAACCTCCAGCTATATCAGTGGCAAGGTGGAAAAGGACTGTGAACAAGGACAATGCTCCTGGACAGGGGATAACACCACCTTCTTATGGGAATTTAATGCTTACAAAGACATTAACGACGCTGCAATATCCGAAAGGGATTATGCCTTCAGGGTGAAAATGGAAGGTGAAGATGGGGAAGCTGATGGTTCTCCATGTGTCACCAGTACTGTGAAAGTCACAAGGATTGCAAGCACTTGCAGCATCAATAAAAATAGCGTCAAACAAGGCGAAAAACTGCCCATATTCACTTATTCGATTGCAGGATGCCCCACGAATAGCACTGGATGCCCCTATGAAATTAAACTGCAAAATCAAGGGACAACACTTGTAACAGGAAATAGTGGAAATGTATCAAATTTGGTTACAAATTCAGATGCCGCCAACACAAGCGAGGAACCGTTGGCTGTTGGAACATACAAGTTTGTGATGAAGAGCACCGACGTAAATACTCCATTTGCCGACTGCATCCAAGAATTTATCGTGCAGGAACCTGCGTCTAGTTCCAGCGAGGAGTCCAGCAGTTCTGCGGTGAGCAGTAGTAGTGTCATCCAATCTGCGACCTGTAATTTTGAAAAAAATACTTATGAATGGTTTGAAAATCTAACAAAGGTGAAAATCAACAATCCTAATAGTAGAGATTACCATGGAATTTCCTGGAAAACAACATGGATTAGGGAAGGGCAGACTGAAGAAAATGATATCAGCAGTGGAACCTTGAATTGTAACAATAATTCCATTTGCGAGATTTCTATTAATGGTAGCGACAATTCCGGTAAGGCTCAACCTGGAGTCTGGCAGGTATATCTTGGAGGAGCAACATCACCGTCTTGCTTCATGACCTTGTCTGATGGAAACGGCTTACCACCAATGAAAGCGTCAAATTGCAAGTTAAACAACGGGGCCACACAACTTGCGGCATCTCAAACCGCACAGTTTGACGCAAATATGACCAAGTGCAACGGTTCTGCATGCAACTGGTACATCAAAAAGGATGGTACAAAGGTCTCAGAAGGAACTTTTGGTGACCAATTGCATCAAAATATTACCGGGCCCGGAATTTATACGGTACACCTCCTATCAGAATCGGCAAGTGCAGCCTGTACGGTCACCATAACGGAAAAATCCCCAGCAAGCAACTGCAGACACAATTCAACTAATCGCAGCTACGGCGAGGGTCATCAGTTCCAAGCGAAGCTTACACTTTATAATGGAACGACATATCGTATTTTAGGTCCTAATGGCGAAGAAATAAAGACGGGAACCTTTAATCAAACTTATAACGACCAGGACTGGAATAGTGACCAGTTCCCAGCAAAGATTTCTGGGCAATATACTCTTGAAATCGGTGGAATTGAAGCTTGCAAAACCAGTAATAGCTTAAATGTCAGTGCGGCGTATATGAGTAACTGTTCCTTAGACCAAACATCCATCAGTTCAGGCGGCTCAACGAACTTCAAGTATAAAATTAACAACTGTAAAAATAATGCCTGTTCATACGAAATCAAACGTTCTGGAGTTTCCTTCAAGTCAGAAGACAATAAGGGAGAGGGGGATTATAGCATTCCCGTCAATGAAGGGGGGGAATATGTGGTATGGCTCAATGGTAGTGAAACCGACTGTAAAGCAACATTGACTGTATCTAGTGGGGCGGAGGCCGTGAAGACAAATTGTAAATTTAGCAATGCAACTGTAAATCAACCCGGTGCAAATGCAAACTTTAAAGCTGACATATATCAAAATGGCAAAGATATTAGAAACAGGGATTATGAATTAAGGAACGCTTCTGGTTCTGTGGTAAAATCGGGTAGCACTGGTGGTAATGGAGAATTATCTTTTGATATTAATGGGACTTACACAGCAAAATCAGGAACATTCAGTCTTTATGTAAAGGACAATGGTTCTTTTGAGAAAGCTTGTGAAGTTTCTCTTACGGTTAATTCTCCAAACACCACTTGTAGTAAAGTTACAGAAGGAGGTACAGATAAATTTAAAATAAGTGTTGGACAATCTTGCACAAATAATGCATGCCCCTTTGAAGTCAAGAAAATAAGTGGTGCATCTACAACAACAATCGCAACTGAAACTAACCTATCGAATTCAGAATATAAATATGATATGAGTGGAGAAGGTGAATATGTCCTCTGGTTATGGGGAGAGGCAACCACATGTAAAGTGACAGTTACTGGCGGAGGTTCTGGTACTGGGACAATTACTCTTCAGGGAGGCTGGGTCGATGATAAAACAGGTTACACAGATGGAACATATACAGTAAATCACTCTTGTTCAAGCTCGGGATATGGAGTATATTACCATTGTTGCAATGGAACAACAATTAAATGGGGTAATCAAACTCTTACATGCACCGCAACTCAATGCGATGGTTCTGATTCTGACAAATGGTCTGGGCACGAGTATACAATTCCTGCTTCATCCATCCCAGCATCGGGCTCAACAATGACAATTTCTGGGGGAAAACTTTCAAAAATAGGATGTCAGTAGAAATAGATTTATTGTAGACTATAATTTAGTGACCCCCCAGTAGAAGATTTAATTTGAATGGTGCAATCAAAAGAAACTTTCAAGCCGATGTTTTTTCCTGCCCAATCATTTATGGAATCAATATTTTCAGTATGGATTGCACTACCGCAATCAGCGGGTTCCTTTGTTATTCAGAATCACAGGGGAAGTGATGCAACATTTACCCTATAAAGACTGCAATGGAGCGGAAAATTGGACTGCATCGATATTTTTTTTGAATTACCAGTCTGTAGAGCATTTTAAATCATCAGGTGCACTGACACTAACAACAAAAGGCACAGTCGTTCCAGGCCCAGGATTGTCAGTGGTCGCTTGCGTTTGCCATGCATCTAAAGTGAATGGTTGCCCATTGAAAGTTCCCAAATTCCTATTGGAACTAGAAGATTCATTAACAGTGCATCTAAATTTACTTCCACCAGCCATAGTAACATTATAAGAATTACCAGGTGTGAAGGGAACATAAGAACCATAAGTTAAAGGTACTGAAACTGCCGAGCCACTGCTAGTTGTTCCAGATGAAGAAGACGCTGTATTTGAAGTTATGCCGGTAGTTGCACATGGAGATGTTCCTGATGAGCGTTCGCAGCCTTTTTTAGAGATAGCTCCAGAGTTAATGGTAAGTATTGTTCCAGATGCTGGCATAGATGTTGTAGACGATTGGTGCTCATTTCCATCGCAAGTTAAAGTATTCCCATTCCATGAAATACTAGCCCCGTTGGAACAATTGTAGAAATAACTATAGGAATTTGTTCCTTTACAATCATGCAATACCTTATAGTTTCCTACTGTTGAAATGCCAGAAGTTATCTGTGGCCAGCCTCCATTGTCATTTCCAAGGCATAAAATGTAATCGGCCTCATTTCCACTTCCACTGCTAGAACTTGCAGGGGCTACATATTCCACACTAAATTTACAACTTGCAGAGCTTACAGAATTTGTCACACTGAAGGTATATTCCTTTGTTTGTGCCGAAGATTCTCCCGTAAAGGAAAGTTCTCCACCGGTGTAACCGGAGCCTGTGGCGGCTGAGCCTTCTATGGCGTATGAACAACCACTGGTGCAACCTGTGAGAGCGGCGGGGGTCACCTTGATAATTGAACCCGTAGTTTTCCCCGTTTGATTTGCGGGGCATGTGATGGTGGGAGCAACTTCATTTACCGTTACAGATTTAGAGCAAGAACCTGTTCCATATCCACCATTTGTCACCGAATAAGTATAGGTGAATGTTCCCATAGCAGTAGGTGTCACTATATAAGAACTCTGGCATTCTGATACAGACGTCACCCCATGTCCAGAACCACTTCCTGTAAATGTAGAATTGTAGCAACTTCCAGGATAACTTGTATTGAAGGTGAAGTTTTCCCCAAGGCCAATGGATTCTTTATTTACAGAACAACCTACAGGGTCTGTCACCGTTATGGAGTGAGAACATATTTCAGAGCCGTTGTAGTGAACGCTGTATGTGTAACTTCCTGCAGAAAGTTTTCCGATGCTATTTAAATTTGTCCAATTGCTATTGGAATTCAGTTCTACATTTCCAAGGGAAGACGCTTCACGATAAACACTTACATTGTATTTGTCATTGGTATTGTTATTATTTTTCGCAATAAAATACAAATCCTGCGTAGAATAGAAACTGCTTTCACCGCTAATATCCCAATTATGTGTAGAAATCCCGCAAGTAACAGACAATGAAGCCGCCATACTACTACTGCTCACCGCAGAACTGCTGGACTCCTCGCTGGAACTAGACGCAGGTTCCTGCGAAAGTCAAATTCCCCCAGGACACACCACCGTCTGGGGCTTTTGTCGTTTTAATAAGCTCTAGCGGATCCTCGCCGGAGCCTGCCCTGAGCAAGGCCGAATGGGCGAGGATGACAAGGGGGGGGGACTTCTAGGAGATCCCCGCCGGAGCCTGCCCTGAGCAAGGCCGAATGGGCGGGGATGACAAAGAGGGTGTGCGAGGATGACAAAGAAGGTGCGGGGATGACGATGGTAAGGAAGGTGATACCGGCATCCCGGAACATGTCCGGGGCAGGCTCAGGCCGGGATGACAAAGGGGTCGAGGCTACAGTTTTCCGAGGTCCTTGAGCATCTTCTCATACCTGTCGGCACGGGCCTTTTCTGAATCGGCACGAGCCTTTTCTTCATCTGCACGCTGGCGCTCTTGGTCAACGGCGATGTCTATTTCTTCTTGCCAAGTCATATAGCGTATCCTCGTGTTGTTGTCGGTCTGATACCATTTCACCAGCTTATCAATGTCCTCGGTTTCCGGGGAGATTGGCTTGCTTGTGGCGAAGTATTCCAGATAGGTCCTGATGGATTTCTCGGCGACTTCGCGGTACTTGTTAAAAATATAAAAGTTTTTGAAGGAAAGATCGCCCATCTCAATTTTTGGGTCGTCTGTTTCCAGATTTTTGAACCTGTAAACGGCGCGGCCTTGCTTGAAAATGTCGTCGGGGCAGATAAAGATGATGTAGAGTTCCTTCAGGTTGCGGTACTTTTCGCCCTTGCTTAGGGCTTCGCTGTCGCGCATGGCCTGGTAGAAACGTGCCCGCTTAGGAATCTCGTGCGTATCTTCCATCTGCATCTCAATGTCGAAACTGCGAAGGGTCTCGCCACCGGGTCCCGTCTCCTTCACGAAGACGTCGAAGCGGATGCCCTTGCTGACGGGGCCTACTTCGACGGTCTTTTCGGGTTCGGGGTCCCGGAGTTCGTGAATCTTGATGCCGAGAACCGCTTCTAGGAATGGTTTGGCGATTTCCTTGTGGCTGAATACCATGGCGAACATGAACCTGTTGGTGATGGTGAGTTGTTCAAAGGGAATGTTTTTTGTTTCCATTTTTCGTTTTATAGCGGGAACGCGCCCGTATCGCGGACAGGGAAGGACCCTATCTGCTATATAGACGATTTTTTGGGACAAAATATGCCTGAAAATTTTGTTTACAGTGCGGATTTTACAAATGAAAGGAGATCCCCGCCTTCGCGGGGATGACAAGGAAAGCTTTCGTCATGTTCGCGTAGGCGAACATCCGCTGGAAGGATGTACACGGACCTCGCCGGAGCCTGCCCTGAGCAAGGCCGAATGGGCGGGGATGACAAGGAAGGCTTTCGTCATGTTCGCGTAGGCGAACATCCGCTGGAAGGATGTACACGGATCCCCGCCGGAGCCTGCCCTGAGCCTGTCGAATGGGCGGGGATGACAAGGAAGGAGCGCGAGGATGACGAAGAGAGGGCGAGGATAACAACCCGCCCCTACTTCCCGGGCTTTTCCTCGATCTTCACGATGGGTTCATCCATCATGCGCTCGGCGATGACTTCGGGAGTCTCTTCGGCAACGGCGGCGTTGGATTCTTCGGGCATCCAGGGCTTGTCCAGGCTCTTTTCCCAAGAAACGGTAGGCGCCTGCACCACCTCGTGGGACGTATCCACCACAGGGAGGCCCAGAATTTCGCGGGCCCGGTTCAGGGCGGCATCGATGTTACCCAGGGCATTTTCTTCGCCCAACTGTTTCAGCACCCCTGCGCGGGTCAGGGCCACCACGGGCTGGGCATGCACACCGCTCAAGAGCAACCGCGTCCCTTCGCGGTTGCAGCGGTTCAGCAGGTCCTCGATCATCTGGATGCCTGCGGCATCGATGCTCGACACGCTACGCATGCGCAGAATAAGAATCTTCGGCTTGTCGGAAATACGGGCCATGGTATCCTTGAACTTGTCCACCGCACCGAAGAACAGGGAGCCGGCCAGTTCGTAAACGGCCACGCCCTTGGGCACCTGGCGGCTGAGCTCGTTGTGGGCCGCCTCTTCGTCGTCTTCCTTGAGGGCCTCGGTCACCGTTTCCACTTCGGCAACGTCGCTCATACGCTTGATGAAGAGGACTGCGGCCAAGAGCACACCCACTTCGATGGCCACCGTCAAATCGATAATCACCGTGAGGAAGAACGCCACCAGCATCACGATCACGTCGCTCTTGGGGGCCTTGAACATCTTGATAAAGCTCCGGTAGCCGCACATGTTGAAAGCCACCTGGAAAAGCACGGCAGCAAGTGCCGCCATAGGAATCATCTCGGCGTACTTGCCAAGCACCAGCATAATAAGCAGGAGCACCACCGCATGCACCAGGCCCGAAACCGGGCTCACCGCACCGTTACGGATGTTGGTCGCCGTACGGGCAATGGCACCCGTTGCAGGAATACCGCCAAAGATGGGAGACAAAATGTTGGCGATACCCTGGCCAAAGAGTTCCGTGTTGGAGCGGTGCTTGGTAGAGGTCATACCGTCGGCCACCACGGCACTGAGCAAGGACTCGATGGCGCCCAGCATGGCGATGGTCAAGGCCGGCTGGAACACCTTCTGCATCATTTCGAGGCTAATGTTGGGCAGATGGGGCACCGGGAACCCGCTGGGGATATGGTTTTTCATGCCGATGGTCACCACGCCGTGACCGTTCACCGGGTCGTCCCAGCCCAGCACCTTCACAAGGACCGTGGCCACCACGATGGCCACCAGGGAACCCGGAACCTTCGTCGTAATTTTCGGCCACAAGATACATACAGCCAGGGCCACAAGACCCACGATAACCGCATATATATTTACAGTGTCAAAAGAGGATGCGTAAAGCTTGATTTTCCCGACCGCATCGGCAGGGTCCTTGGCCAAGAACCGCAGGCCAAAGAAGTTGGGCACCTGGCCCAAGGCGATGATGATGGCAATGCCCGCCGTAAAGCCAACGGTCACCGGGTAGGGGATAAACTTGATGATGGCGCCAAACTTCGCCAGCCCGAAAATCACCAGGAAAATACCCGCAAGCAAAGTAGCCGAAGCTAGACCATCGTAGCCGTACTGGCTCACGATGCCGTAAACGATCACAATGAACGCACCCGTGGGACCGCCAATCTGGAAACGGGAGCCGCCCAGGAGGGAAATGGCAAAGCCCGCGATGATAGCGGTGTAAAGCCCCTGCTCGGGACCCACGCCCGAAGCGATGGCGAAGGCGATTGCCAGCGGAAGCGCTAAGATGCCCACGATAATCCCGGACATCAGGTCACGGGTAAACTCCTTGCGGGTATAGCCCCGCTTTATGGTACGGGCAAATTCCGGGGTAATCGTCGTCTTGACGCCAGACAGGAAACTCTTGACAGATTCCTTGGCATGGATACTAGTCATCGGGCACTCCGTTCTAAAGAACGGCGCCAAATTTAGAAAACTTTACAAGCCCCGTTAAGGGGGAAAAGGGAAAAGAATGTGGAGTGAGGGGTGAGTATTGAGTAATGAGTCGGTGCTTCGCACCTTTGAGTTTTAATAATCGCGCCCTTGGTGCCAAACTATATACTCACAACTCATCACTGACAACTGACGACTTTCTTCACACCGCACACCTACAAAAGCCCTTTCTTGGCGCTCCTCATCAGGTTCTTGACCTGCTTGTTGGTCAGCTGGGGCACGTCGGCGTCACGCTCGCGGCGGGACTTGGGGGCGCACTCTTCGCACAGGAGCCTGGTCACCGTACCGAAGCTGGTAGCGCCATCCATCTTGTCAGCCTGGCGGGAGCGGTAGGGCTTCACCAAGGCTTCCTTGTGGCACTTGTCGCAAATGCCCATCTTGGGGGGAGCGGGTTCACGTTTCTCTTTTTTCTTCTTTTCTTCTTCGTCCATGGCCCAGGCGCGAGCGCTAGCGGCATTCTTTGCAGCAAAATGATCATCAAAAAGACTCATACTAACTCCTATTTCAACTCTTTTAATATACAATCTTCTAAGAACATAGAAAGCAGGGTGATGCACAAAGAGGTGGGTTTGGAGGCCTCCGAAAAGAGGCTACGGCCGAACTTTCCCCGTTCCTCCTGCTTTTCCAGGAACTTTCGCACGTGGGATTCCCAGTCGAAGATTCCGATGCGTTCCGGTGCCAAGTCCACAAAGCCCCGTATGGACTGGTTCAGCAGTTCCACCTGGTCCGCCCCTTCCGGAAGCATTTCGGTAGGAATTGTAAGCAGGTCCAGCTCGGACTGGGTCTTTTTCAAAAGTTCGTCCAGAAGCGTGCGGTAATTTTCGGCTACGGCTTCGGCACTTCCCCGTTCCCGTTTCAGGTCAGAGAGCCCCAAGGCAAGCACGATACGACCCGCCTTCTTGCCGATAACATCAGAAGATGCCCGAGCAAAAAGCTGGGGGATCGACAGGGGCAAGGGAGCGTTGATGGAAAACTGCATGGGCCGGTTGGGCTCTGCGCACAGCAACATCTCCGAACAGCGGAAGGCGGCTTCGCCCTCGCTCCCGAGCATTTCGTCCCCGATTATCAGAATCCTGTTTTCCACACTTCTAATCTACACATTCTCATCCGGCTTGACCACCGAGAGCACCCAATAATTTCCCGTTTTCTTCCGGGAAAGCACCTTTATGCCGTCGGCCACCAGGGAGCCCGGCACGTTTTCGATAGGGGAACCTTCGTCCAGGTATATTTCCAGCGGCCGCCCCGCAGGGAACCCCGCCATCACCAGGCGGGACCGGACCGAGTTCCCGGGGCAGGCCACGCCCCGCAAGTCCAGCACCTTCGGAAACTCCATCTTCAGACTCTCCGGAATGGGCGCCGTCTTGGACCGCTCGCAAAAGTCCACGATGGCCTCCGCATGTTCTTCCGGACTTTGCACCCACTCCCCCATGGGAATTTCGGCAGGAGCCTTCGCCAAAAACCAGGCTAGACCATCGGTGCCGGTAAGACTTGCAGAACACTCCCTGCGGATCCAGTCCGTGCAGGCATACCCCAAAAGCTGGACCAGGGACTTGCCGAAGCCCTCTTTTTTCCGGTTGTTTTCAACCCAAACTAAAAGCGGATTTTTGTCCATCTGGCGGTGCCTTGTCAAGGGGTAAAACCGAGAAAATTTTCTTTTTTTTCAAAATTTTCAAAAGCGATAAAAAAAATATCAAAAAATTCGTATAAGGTGTAGAAAAGTTTTGTTAACCTTTCTATAATTGGCGTCAAGCATTCAAGAATGCAAAGGTTTTTGGAATTATGATAAACAGTGTCCTACTCTATGCGATGTTCGTGGTGTACGTCATCGCAGGCGTTGGCTTGGTCATTTACGGTTTTAGCTGCTATTACAGTATTTACCTGTTCCTGAAGAACAGCCGAAAGACCCGTCTTACCGACCGCAAGAACATTCTCCAGTTTTACCGTGAACATTCCATGGCGGACCTGCCCCAGGTTACCACCCAGCTGCCCGTGTTTAACGAGGCCAACTGCGTGGAGCGACTGCTGGAGGCGGTCTGCGCTATCGACTACCCCAAGGACAAGCACGAAATCCAAGTTCTTGACGATTCCACCGACGAGTGCTACGAAGTAGCCAAGAAAAAGGTGGAAGAACTGGCCGCCAAGGGTTACGATATCAAGCTTATCCACCGCACGAACCGTTCCGAATTCAAGGCCGGCGCCCTCAAGGAGGCCATGCAGGTTGCCAAGGGTGATTTCCTCGCCATATTCGACGCGGACTTCGTGCCCGAGAAGGACTTCCTCCTCAAGACCATCCCCTACCTGGTGATGGACGAAAAGATTGGACTTGTGCAGGGCCGCTGGGGCCACCTGAACCGCACCGAATCCGGTCTTACCCTCGCCCAGTCCATCGGCATCGACGGACACTTCGTGGTGGAACAGTCGGCACGCAGCTGGGGCAAGCTGTTCATGAACTTCAACGGCACCGCCGGCGTGTGGCGCAAGCAGGCCATCTACGGCGGTGGCGGCTGGGAAGGCGACACCCTGACCGAAGACATGGACCTCTCCTACCGGTCCCAGCTGGCCGGCTGGAAAATGAAGTTCGTCTTTGACGTGATCGTTCCCGCCGAACTCCCCAACGACATCAACGCCTTCAAGGCGCAGCAGTTCCGCTGGGCCAAGGGTTCTATCCAGACCGCCATCAAGATCCTGCCCCGTGTGCTCAAGGCGAAGGTCCCGCTCCGCGTAAAGATCGGCGCCATCCTCCACACGACCCACTACTCCATCCACCCCTGCATGTTGTTTACCGCCCTCTGCGCCTGGCCTCTGCTCGCCTTCTTTGAACCGGTGGCACACCTGCCGGGCTGGGCCTACACCATCGGTTTCAGCTTTATCTTCCTTGCCGCTATCGCTCCTTCCGTGCTTTACTTTGTAGCCCAGCGCTGCTCCGGCTATACCGGCTGGAAAATCCGTCTGCTGAGTCTGCCTATCTTGATGGCACTTGGCGTGGGCATCGCCGTGAGCAACTCCCGTGCCGTGTTCTCCGCCATCATCGGAAGCAAGGGCAGTTTCGTGCGCACCCCCAAGAGCGGCGGCTCCAAGAAAAAGGCCAAGAGCCACTATGCCCAGAAGTTCCCCTGGCAGGCCGTCATCGAACTTGGCGTTGGAGTTTACTGCATCTTCGGTCTTCTGGAATACATCGGCGCCCAGAAGTTCATCATCGGACCGTTCCTCGCCCTCTATGCCGTCGGTTTCCTTTCCGTGAGCGTGCTTTCCTTTATGCACTACATCGGAAACATCATCGAGATGCACCGGGCTAAGAAGAATTCGGAATCCTGAATTCGGGGTTCGGAATTATCGAAGGACTCAAGAAGTTCTGAGAAATTCGAGAAAGTAATTAATAACGATTAAAGATTGATTTCGGGTCTGGGTTCACCACGACCCGATTTTTAGTTTGTATCAAGTCCTGCAAGAGTTCGCCAGTACTGCTCTGGTAATCCCGCTGCAGCCGCACGTAGTCCCCGTGCATGCCTTTCCAAACGCCAAAGGCCACCAGTGCCACAATTCCAGCACAGGCCATGGTCACTATCAGTTCCATCAATGTGAATCCGTCTCTTCGCACCGTACAATCCTTTTCAAGGTCAAGTCGCTCCAGTATCCCGAAGTTTCGTGAACGGCCACCCACTGCAAGGGGGCGCCTCCCGGCACGCATTCAAACGACACTGTAAAATCAATCCCCTGCCTCGATACCGGAACCATGGTCAAGGCCGTGTCGGCCTGGTCGCGCCTAGGCTTTACGCAGGGGGCCGGCTTTGCCACATTCTCTTCCATCAGGGCCACCGCCTCCAAAATGGCATGGCCCTTTTTGGACTCCCTCTCCTTTATCTGCGAAAAACTGACGATGGTGTGCCCGATTCCCATGGCTCCGATAGAGAGCACCACCACGGCCACCATGACTTCCATCAAGGTAAAGCCCCGTTTCATAGGCGCCCCCAGATTTTGCGTTTGCCCTCTATAAAGGCAGGTAACAGAATCCCGCCAGAATCATCCTCAGAGTTCTGCGCAGTGTCATTCTCGTCACTTTCGGACCAGGTTGCCACTATGGCCGTCGGAAACAGACTCCGGGCACGGTCTTGCATCCGAAAACTTGAAGCAAGTACCACCCCGCGAAAACACGCATCCCCTTCGGCACGGAAACCACCTCGAGTGAAGAGCTCCAGGTACCCGACAGACATTTCTCCCTGAAACACGACATCGCCCAAGGAATATAACCGGAGCGTATCAAAATGGGTCCGTCCGCGAATAAGGACAGAACCTTCCACCCAGAAGCTAGCCGAACGAACGCTGTCGGAAAAATTCATCTCAAGATCGCCCTGATGAATAGCGCCCGACATAAACTGTTCGGCCTGGAAATAGCGTCTGTTTCCGTACAGGTCTTTTTCCGCCGTCATCTCCTGCAGCCGCTTTTCCAAATCGGCCCTGTAGGCAGAAATCCCGTTCGACCATTCCCAAAAAGAAACGTCGTGGGGTTCCGTTCCCGCCACAAAGCAAAGCTCCCCCACGCCCGACGCCTTGCCGGAACTGTCCACGACAGCAGAAGCGCAAATCTTTTCCCAAGGGCCGAAGGGTTCCGCCTGCACGGGAGGCAGCTCCGGATAATACCCCGACGGAAACCCCTGCAAGTGGAGCAGCACGGCGGATTCCGCCTTGTAGAAATTCTCGAAATCCGACTTGAACCGGGCATACACCGGATTCATGTGCCCCGCCGATTTCAGCAGGGTGGTAAAAAGCAGCGTCAGGCTCAGCAGCAAAACCGCCACCAGGGGCAGTACGAACCCGCGGGAACTAGGGCGCACCATTGAGCACCTCCCATTCCCGACCACCGCATTCCAGCACCACCCGGTCCCGAAGCACGGATTTCACCCGATACGACTCCAGGGAATCCCCCGCCCTTTTCACGACCCGCGCACCGGCGAACATACCCGAAAACAGCCTGTCCCCTACGATTCCCTGAACGGAAATAGACGGCCTTGGGCACTCGGTAGCCGCCTCTCTGGCTTTCGGGCGCGAGCTTTTTGCAGTTTTTTGGATACGGGGTTCCTTTGATATGGGCCCTGTCGCGGGTGTGGATAGCACAGGGGCCTCCGGACCAGGCATCGCCACGCCACCGGCATCAAGATTTTCCCGCACAAGGATTCCCGCAAACATCATCAGGAAAAATAGAATTAAAGAAAGTCCCGCCGCCCTCCCCCGCTTTGGGGATTCAAGATGCAGGCCCTTCCAGAACGGATCCTTTGCGGCTTTTCCAAGCTGTACCACCCATACCGCCGCAGGGTCGCCGAAGTCCACTTCCAAGAATTCCAGCTCGCCATGCCAGAAGTTTCCTGCCTTTGAAAACAGCGGGTCCTGCCGCAAGAATTCGTCCATCCGCGCAAGCCGATTTAACGCAAGTTCTTTTCCGCAGGCTCCCTCGTAACCCAGTTCTTCGGACCAGTGGCAAAGCCTGCCCTCGTAAAAGACCAGCACGAACAAGATGCCGTTCACGATAGCGGCATAACGGAAGTTCTCGTAGCTCTCCCAGGATTCCATCTGGGCGTCGGCCCTGGCGTACAGGAACAGGGAGCAAGGCAGGGCCCGCCTTCCCCGCCAACAACGCTTGCCGAAACCTTTCACGTAATCGTCGCTTGACCCAGGCGACCCGAGGATTACCAGGTATCGGTGCCTCCGGCCCTCCGGCGAATTGAAGGACACCATCTTCCAGAATTTTGGAACACCTTCCACTTCCGGAAAATCCCTTCGGAAATATTCCAGCAGGTTTTCGGGGGCAAGACTTTCTTCAAATCCCGTCACCAGCTCCCAGGTGCAAATCCGGGCGTCAACGCCCTGAACGCGGGCCATCAGAACTTCACCTCTGGAGTGATGAAGATGGCAAGTTCGCTTTCTTTCTCTTCTTCACTCTCGTAGCTGAAAAGCCTGCCGATGAACGGGATGCTTCCCAGGAAGGGCACGGCCGTGCGCACCTCGGTCTTGTTCTTGCGCACCAGTCCCCCGAGGCAAAGAGTTTCCCCGTTTTTCAAAAGCACCATGGTCTTTAGGTTCCGGGTGCTGATGTCCCGCGGGCCGTCACCAGAGCTGCGTCCCGCCGTCTTGATTTCGGGAGCCACATCCAGAGTAATTACGCCCTCCCGGGTTACCGACGGCGTAAGCTCCAGAGAAATACCGTCGTTGAAGGAGCGGTAATCCGTAATGGGGTAACCTTCGGCGCTGACCTGGCTCACCAGGTAATAGACCGTATTGGTCACGTTCAGCTCCGCCTTGTTGCCGTTCAGAGTGGTAAGCCGCGGGCGGGCAAGGACCTTCGCCTGGTTGTTTTCTTCCATGGACGCTAGCTCCAGCTCGAAACGGTCCGGCAAGATGCCGATTTTACCGACGGCCCCCTTGCCCGAAGCATCCTTTCCCAAAAAGTCCAGGAAACCTTTCAGTCCCAAATCGCCCTCCTTGGTGCGGCGGCCAGAGCCTCCCCGTAGCCCGATTTCAAAAGCGCTCCCCTTCCGGAATTCCACGATTACGCAAGAAAGAGTCACCTGCATCAGGGGAACGTCAATCTTTTGCAAGAGGGCCTCCGCCGATTCAATCCGGTCCGTCGCTCCCGAAAGCAGCACGGCGTTCTGTTCCTTCACTTCCGAAACCGTCATCTCGTTTCCAGAGAAAATCTTTCCCAGCTGTTGCAGGGCGTGCTCGCCAGAGACGTGTTTCAGCGGGTAAAGTTTCGTCACCGAAAGGGGATTTCGGTTTCCTCCCTCCGATACAGACAGCGTATTGGAATCCAGCCGGAAGGTGTATCGGCTCCCCCGGAACAGGGCCTCCAAAAAATCCTGGAGGCGCACGTTTGAAAAATCCAGGCGGACTTTTTCCTCCAGGTTCCCGTACATGGCAAGGTTCAGCTCCGCAAGGGCGGCAAGCTCCTTCACGGCCTCCCCTACGGGGACGCCGTCCAGATGGGCTTCGTAGAGCGAATCCTCTTTCCAGATTCGTGGGGAACTTTCCGGTTGTGCGCCCGCGGCCTCCCTGCGGTCCCCCGCCTGCACCCCCCGAACCATCAGGCAACCGTTCTTCTTTTCTACAGCAAAGCCGTTGACTTCTAGCAGGGAGCGAAACGCACGCTCCAGAGGCAGACTGCGGATACTTCCGGAGAGCCGTCCCTGCACATCCGGCTTCCACAAGATGTTCAGCCCCGTGGTGGCGCTGAACTCTTCCAGAAATTCAAGGACGTCCTTGTCCTGCACCTGGACCGACACCAGGGAATCCTGCAGGCGGATGTCGCTTTTCCCGCGAAGCTTTCGGGGCTGGATTACCAGCAGATTCTCCTTCTGGACCAGTTCCAGCCCGTTGGATTCACACAGGGCTGACAGGCCCTCCAAAAGGGAAACCCCTTCCAGATGGAATGTGACCCGACGGTCCACGCCGGCATCCACCATCACGGGAACATCGTAGGCCAGCGACAGAGAACGGGCCACTTCTTGCACGGGAGTGTCCACAAAATCAAGGGTTACAGCGCCCGACGCAAGGGCGGCCAACAAAAGAACTAGGGGGAAAAGGGCACGCACCGCAAGACCTCCATGAAAGACATATTCAAAAGAGATTCCTGCGGAATCCGCCGAAGAACGCTGCTAAAGGGACCCTTTAGGCATTCCGCGGGTAAAATACAAAAAAGAATTCCCCGAGACTAGCCCGGGAAAGTAAAAAAATGACAATCCGAATAAAATTACATCCAGCCGCGCTCGGACGTACCGGTAATACCGCGAATCTTCAGTTCAAAGTCATCCCTGTTGGTAGCCGCATTCAGGGCCACGTCCAGAGAAATCTTTTCTTCGTTGTAGAGTTCCAGCAGGGACTGGTCGAAGGTCTGGCTATGGTACTGCATGTGGCCTTCGGCAATGGCCGTTTCCACCATAGGAAGCTTGTCCTTGTCCTTGATGTATTCCTTGATGGCCGCCGTATTCACCAAAATTTCGGCAGCCGGCACGCGGCCCTTGCCGTCCTTGGTGGGCAACAGGCGGAGCGAAATAATGCCAGCCAGAACTTCTGCCAGCAGCAAGCGGATTTCGTCGTGCTGGTGAGGCGGGTACATAGAAAGCACACGCTGGATTGTTTCGGTGGCGTTGGTGGTATGGATAGTGGCGAACACCATGTGGCCCGTATCCGCTGCCGTAAGCGCAATGGCCATAGTCTCCAGGTCACGAATTTCACCCACCAGAAGCACATCCGGGTCCTGACGAAGCGCCGCACGCAAGGCGTTCGCGTAAGACAGCGTATCCACGCCGAGTTCACGCTGAGAGATAATGGCCTTGTTGTCGTTGTACAGGTATTCGATAGGGTCTTCTACCGTAATGATGTTCACTGACTCGTTCTGGTTGATGTAATCCAGCATAGAGGCGAGAGTCGTAGACTTACCGGAACCCGTCGTACCCGTCACCAGAATAAGGCCACGGCGGGTCAAGGCCAGGTCCTTCACCACCTCGGGGAGTCCCAGCTCTTCGAAAGGCGGAATCTTCGCCTTGATGTGACGAATCACCACGGCAATGGTGCCGCGCTGACGGAACACGTTCACACGGAAACGGCCCATGTCGCGGGCGCCCACGGCAAAGTCGCATTCCTTGTTGGTTTCAAAGCGCTGTTTCTGGTCCCGGTTCATGATATCGTCCAAGAAGGAATCCATCATGGCGGGGTCAATACGGGTATCAAAAATTTTTACCAGGGAGCCGTTGATGCGGAAAATAGGAGGAGTTCCAACGCGAATGTGCAAGTCAGAAGCCTTGCTCTTTACCATTTCGCGAAGTAACTGCTCAATCCTTAAATCAGCCATCTACTAGCCTCCAAACTTTTCATTGTAAATCTTGCGAACCTGTTCCAGGCGTTCCTGAATTTCCTTGTTCTCGGGTTCCTTCTTGGCCAAGTCCTGGTAGATTTCCAGAGCCTTGTCACAGATTCCCTGTTCCAGGTAGATTTCAGCCATGGTACGGGTATTCTGGCTTGCTTCCAGGTCAGCATTGACACTGTCCAGAGTGGCCGAAGGATCCTTCACAAGGCCTGCAGAGACTTCGTCATCGGAATCGCCGGACATCAAAAAGTCAACGCCCTTGTTCGAAGGCTTTTCGACCGGCAGGTCATCGTCATCGCTTTCAAAAAGACCCTTGAAGGCGCCCGAAACTTCAGATTCCAAATTGTCGAAATCCGTTTTCGGAGTGGCAGCTTCGGCCTGAGGCGCGGCAGGCTTTTCTTCAACAGGAGCGTCTGCCGCCACATCGTCGCTTTCTCCGAACAAATTATCAAAGGACTTGTCCAGGCCCTCTTCCAGGGATTCTGTCGAAATGTTCTTTTCTTCGACAGCGGCACCGGTACTTTCTTCTTCGCTACCGAACAGGCTATCGAAGGCACCGCCCATCTCCTTCTCGAAATCGCTTGCATTCTGAGAGAAAGATTCTGCACTAGTGGCGGGTTCAACGGCAGGCTCTTCGGCAGGAACTTCTGCGACCGGTTCTGCTGCAGGCAAATCCTCTGCAACTTCCGTTTCGCCTCCGATGGCAAGGTCTTCTTGCGGCAGGTCGTCGTCGTTTCCGAAGATGGAACTGAACGCATTGTCTACGCTGCTTTCCACTTCTTTGGTTTCTTCGGCAGGCATTTCCAATTCTGCAGCAGGTTCTTCGGGCAAGGTTTCGGCTGCAGGCTCGGTCGAATCAATCGAAGGGGCCGAAGTTTCAGCAGACTTCTGGAAAAGGCCAGACGACTCTTCGGGCAGGTCTTCGTCGGCGCCGAAGAGAGAATCAAAGGCACCGCCAACACTGTCAGAGGATTCTTCCTTGGCCGGTTCTGCCTCTGCAGACTTTTCGAACAGGGAATCTCCCGATGCAGGAGCCTCTTCAACAGGAGTTTCTTCAATCGTGGCTTCTGCGGATTTCTGGAACGGGGACCAGTCACTTGCGTCTACAGGAGTATCGTCAAGATTCAAAGAATCATCGCCTGCAAGCGACAGTTCGTCTGCGGCAGGTTCAACCGTTTCAGTTGCAGCAGGAGCATCTCCCGTCAAGTTCATCGATTCGTCTGCAGACTTCTGGAATGCCGCAGGTTCTTCGGGCAGTTCGTCTTCGCCGAAAATATCACCGAAGGCATCGTCGATGCTCTGGGGCTTATCTGCAGCAGGAACTGCAGGGGCTGCCTCTGCCACTGCCGGTTCAACTTCGGCAGGGGGTTCCACCTCTGCGGACTTCTGGAAGGCGGCCGGTTCTTCGGGCAGTTCATCTTCGCCAAAAATGTCACCGAAGGCATCATCGATGCTCTGGGGCTTATCTGCAGCAGGAGCTGCAGTCGCAGAAGGTTCTTCGGGCAGTTCGTCTTCGCCAAAGATGGAGCCGAAAGCGTCGTCCACGCTCTGAGGTTTGTCTTCGGGTGCAGGAGCGCTGAACACCTTGTTTGCGTTTTCTGCCGCAGCAGGCTCGTCGTCGATACCCGCCGAAAGGTTCAGATTGGAGAACGGAGAGGCCGGGGCCGCAGGTTCTTCGGGTTCCAGGTCGTCGTCCACTCCAAAGAAGTTGGACATGGCGGAATTCACGTCGCCACCAGAAATGTCGTCGTCGGCAGGGAAAACCTCCGGAGCCGACGGTTCCTCGGCGTTGATGGATTCCATAGCGGAATCCAGGGACGCCTGCAGGCTATCCATAGCGGCCTCGTCACCGGCATCGGAGTCGGGAATCAAGGCGGACAGAGCGGCAAAGGGATCATCTGCATTGCTCGCTTCTGCTGCCAGGGATTCAAATGCTGTCGTTTCCGGGGCGGCAGACTCAGGCTCCGCCGTTGCGGCAGCCACATCAGACGCCTCGTTTACAAATTCAAAGCCACTTCCAAACTTGGGGCCCTTTTCTTCGGGCACCCCAGCCTCTTCGGGAGATTTCTCAAAGAAGGGAGCCTCTCCACCCATAGTGAAATCCACAGACGAACCGGCATCCGCCGATTCCAGTCCGGGCATGGACAGGTCCATCTCGCCCAGTTCTGCGCCTGCAGCAGCGGCAGTAGCGGCCGCCACGACATCGTACTCGTCTTTCCAGAACTGGTCTAGAGGGTCCATATCGTGAACCTTGCGGTAGCACTGGTTACGCTCGCTGACCTTTTCCAGCTTATCATACGCATCGCCCATACGCTTCTGGGCAGACAGGCAGAAGGGGTCCATCTTGAGGACCTTGGCGCATTCTTCTATGCAGCCCTCATAGTTTTCCTTTTCAAACAAGATTTTCGTACGGACAAGACGAGCAGCCAAATCTCGTGGATAAAGAGTCAGGCCACCATCTACGCGCTCCAGGGAGGTATCCAGGTCACCGGACTCCCTCTCGAAATCGGCAAGCCAGGCAAAGGCCTGGGTGTTCACCTTCTTCTTACCGATGGACTTTCTCAAAGATTCCAGCGTTACCGTCATTTTTCCTCCAATGAGAGCAAAATCGCTTCGTCAGCCAGCAGTACGGGTATGCCCTCCCGAACAGGATATAACCGCTTGCCGTCCAATGTGACCAAGGCTTCGTCAAAAGTTTCTGACACTTTCTCACCGCCGACATTCTTTACCGTACCGGCGACAATGGCTCCATTCAGCGTCGAAAGCAGACTTTCTTCCGCCATTTTGAGTTTACCCCTAGTTTCGGGGCAACATAGGATATCTAAAAGGGACTGATCAAACATAACACCTTAAAAATCAACAACTTACACAAGAATAAAAATAACTCTATTTTGGAGGAAACGCAAAAAAAAGAATGCGTTTAGTGCAGATTTTTTAGGTTAATCAGAGCAAAATCGCCGTTTCGAGGCGTTCCAATAAGCAAAAACACCTTCATGCCCAGTTTTTCTAGCCACTGCAGGTCAAAATTCTCTCTAGAGCCCGAAAAATTGGAAACTACCAGCAGTTCGTGACAATCCGTCCGCCGGCAAATGGAATCCATGTCCACATAACTTCCCAAGAGGTGTTTCCTGTTTTCTTCCGAAACAGAACAGGGATCCCTGCTGACACAGCCCAGTATTTCCATTCCGGGAATCACGATGTGGCTATCAAACCAAGGCTGGAGGGAATCCTCGCCACCCCCTAAAAGAATCGAACGGTGACGCTTTTTTGCAAAAATCCGGTAAAAATAGAGTGCCCAGAATAGAAAACGGCGCCACCCCCAAAAAGCCAGAGGGACCAGGACAGACGACGCGCACACAACTCCCTCCCAGGCCACATTGTATAACTCGGAGTACTCCAACATCAAATAGCCCGCGCTGGCGCCAACGGACACCAGATTGAGGGGCAACTGAAAGCGGAGCGATCGCCCGACCTCTAGGCTAGCGCTGGCGTATTCCCCACGGAAGATAAAGAACAGCAGGTTCACCACGGCGGCCACAACCGCGATTTTCCACTCCCCAGAATTTTCGAAGTCCAGAAGCAACATGGACCACAAGGCTATCACGCCCAAATCCAGGAAAATCTTCCAGAACTGCGGCACCAAGCGGGAAAACACCCCAACACATGCCGCAATCACAATCCCGATAAAAATGAGAAACCTGGGAACCAGGTAATAGGACTTGTGCTTCTTTACGAAAATCCACATGGCATTGTAGAAATCGATATAGGACTTTATGCGACGGGTGCGGCTACTCTGCCCCCTAAAATGAAGCACGTTGGTCACCGGAGTGTAATAGTTCTTGAAACCGGAAGCCTTGGCCCGAAAGCACAAATCCAGGTCTTCACCATACATAAAAAAGTCTTCGTCGAATCCGTTCAGTTGTTCGTAAAGTTCCCGCCGGATACAGAAAAAGGACCCACTGATGGCGTCCACCTCCGTAATTTCATCGGGATTGGCGTAGGTCATATTGTACGAAGACAACAACTTGCTTTTCGGGAAAAGACTGGTAAGCCCCAAAGTTTTCGAAATGGCAGAGAGTTCTGTCGGAAACGAGCGACGGCAGGACCATTGCATACTTCCGTCTTCGTTCAGGATACGGCATCCTACCGTCCCGGAATCAGGATGTTCCTCCATAAACTGAAGGACTTCGCGAAAAGCATTAGACGAGACTATCGTATCCGGATTGACAAAAAACAGATAGGGGTTTTTCGCCTGTTTTTCCGCCAGGTTGCAACCCTTTCCAAAACCCAGATTCACAGGTGAATCAATCCACACCACCTTGGGAAAGGCAGCCTTGATTTCTGGCGTAATAGGTTCCCGCGAACCATTGTCAAGAACAATCACCTGCGCATCGTCTAGGCCTACAAAAGCATCCTGCACCGACTTCAGGCATGCCGGCAAAAAGTCGCAGGAATTATAGGCAACGATGATTACGGAACAGGAGGGCATGAAATAGTTATCAGTTATCAGTTTTCAGTTGTGAGTACTGCGAATTTCAAGAAGCTACATTCAAAAAAACACACTGCTCATACGCGGTACTCAAAACTCATTAGGCGAGTCCGAGCCTTAGTTTTAAAACGAGGAAAAACGCTTCGGAAATGATACCTCCGCTCATCTTGGAGGTTCCGCGTGTGCGGTCCGTGAACACGATGGGGATTTCCTTAACCCGGAGGCCCTTCTTCCAGATCTTGAAAGTGGTCTCTATCTGGAAGCAATAGCCATCACTCTTCATCTTGTCCAAGTTCAGGGCCTGCAGGGCCTCGCGACGAAAACACTTGAAGCCCCCGGTAGCGTCACTTACCGGAAGCCTGGTCACAAGCCTGGTATAAACATTGGCGCCATAGCTCAAGATAAGACGGCGCAGGTCCCAATTTACTACGCTGATACGGCGGTCCTGGTAACGGCTACCCAAAACCAGGTCGGCCTCTTCGGCCGTTTCCAAAAAACGGGTCAAGTCCGCAGGGGAATGACTAAAGTCCGCATCCATTTCAAAGACGCGTTCATAGTCCCGCTCCAGAGCCCACTTAAAGCCAGTCACGTATGCAGAACCGAGGCCCATCTTACCCTTGCGGCGAATCAAATGGATCCGCGGATTCTTTTCCGATTCCGCCTGCACCAGGTCACCCGTACCGTCAGGGCTCCCGTCATCCACCACCAAAATTTCAAGGCAGGGGTCCTGTTCCAGGATAGCCGGCATAATGAGAAGGATGTTTTCCTTTTCGTTATAAGTGGGTATAATGACCAGGCTTTTCGGATAAGACATATATTTCCTCTACGTTCTCTAACAATCTACAAAATCAATCTTCGCCAAGAGTATCGGCTATGGGGAATGTCTGCTTGCGGTGGCCGTTTACCATCTCTCCAAGGAGTCCCAAGGAGAAAAACTGAACGCTCATGACCAGGGCAAAACCGCCAGCAAGCAGAAGCGGACGCACATGGAGCGCTCCCGTCTGGAGCCATTCATAGCCAAAGTAGCCGCAAATGCCCAGGCCTACCAGCATAAACAAGAGGCCAATCAGGCCAAAGAAATGGAGCGGCTTGGTAGAGAAGCTCCGCATGAACATCAGGGAAACCAGGTCAAGAAAACCCGACACCAGGCGAGAAATGCCGTACTTGGACACCCCATGGACGCGGGCCCTGTGGGCCACAGGCATTTCAGTAATGCGGAATCCCTGCCACTTGGCCATGACAGGAATAAAACGGTGGTAATCGCCGTAAAGTTCGATATAGCGCACCACGGAGCGACGGTAGGCCTTGATTCCGCAGTTAAAGTCGTGAAGGCGCTTGCCGCAGACCATGGAAACGGTCAAGTTGAAAAGCTTGGAAGGCCAGGTCTTGTGCCAAGGGTCCAGACGACGAATTTTCCAGCCGGATACCAGGTCGTAGCCTTCGTCCAAAATCTTGATCATCTTGGGAATTTCCAGTGGGTCGTCCTGAAGGTCCCCATCCAGAGTGGCCACATAGTTGCCCTTGGCCTTCGAAAAGCCCAAGGCAAGAGCATCGGCCTTGCCGCAGTTGAACTGGAAACGGAACCCGCGAATAAAGGGATATTCCTTGGAAAGGTTTTCTACAACATCCCAAGTGTTATCCCTGCTGCCGTCATCGATGATGATGACTTCGTAACTAAAACCCGTAGGCTCTATGGCGGCTACGATTTCCTTGAGCAGTTCCGGAAGGTTTTCGCTTTCTTCCTTGACCGGGATGACCATCGACAAATCCATCATGACCTCGATTTACTGAGCCATCGCTACTGTAGGAGTGGAATCAGAAGTTTCAACGGTAGAATCCGTCTCAGGAAGAGGTTCCTCTACCTGCAAAGGTTCATCCGGCATAGCCGAAATCTGCTGCAGGCTCATGGCAAGTCTAGCCTTGCCTCCTTCTTCGTAGTCGGGAATAGCGGCGATGCCCTTGCTCAAGACATTCAAGGCTTCCTGTTTCATGCCGGCGGCCTCGAATACGAAAGCGGCCGCCCAGTAGCAACGCCATTCCTTGGGGAACTGGCGTATACCCAATTCCAGGTACTTGGTAGCCTGCAGGGCAAGACTATCTACAGCAGCCTTCTTTTCCTTGGTAAAGGGATGTTCCTGACGAAGCGCAGAAATCTGGTCGCGGACATCAAAAGAAATCTGCAAGTACAGCGAGATGTAGCTGGAAAGGAGTCTTTCCGTTTCAGAATTGACGAAGGCGGTTCCATCACCCAGACCGCGGAACTTGTATACGGAATCAATGAGAGAGGCCGTATAGGCGGCATCAAAGGCGTTCCGCTTGGGTTCCAAATCGCCCTTCACAAAGTTATAGACCATACCTTCCTGGACCATGTACTTTTCAAGTCCCATGAAGTTGGAAGTTCCCACCGTCGTAGAAATTTCGATAGGCTTGTCCATGTTCTGCAGGGCAAGGTCAATGACCAGTTTATGCTGGGTGAGCATCATGCTGCTGCGGGTGCGGTTCGCCCAATCCACAAAGGCGTCCCATACCTGGTAGTGCACCTTGAACTGCAGCAGTTTTGCAGAATCAGCAGCAGACAATTCTTGACCTTCCATCTGGTCAATACGGGCCTTGAGCTGGGGCATCAAACGTTCCGCGTTCTTGACCCAGGTAGAGACCTGATGGTTCGGATTAGAAGCGGAGCTGTTGTCCAGCACCATGTCGCTGTCGATAGTCTTCTTGTCGTAGCTGAGCTTCAAGATAGGTTCGTTGTCCAGCATCTGCTTGATGTACCAGTCCGTATTGCCCAGGGAAAGGTTCACCACGCGCACGTCCTTGCGGATACCGGCGACTTCTTGTGCAAACCAAAGCGGGAAGGTGTCGTTATCGCCGTTGGTAAAGAGGATGGCATTGGGCCTACAACTGTTCAGCAGGTTATAGGCGTAATCCCAAGGAACCCACAAGCCGGAACGGTCGTGCTCCTTGTAGTTTGAAATGCAGGGAACAAGGAACGAGACCAGCACAAGCACCGCAGCAACGGGACTTGCAAAAGCCGCATAGGCACCTGTGGCGCAGGTCAGCACCAGAATACCTGCGCCGATTCCAAGAATCAGGCTCATGAAGATAAACGCAGGCGTGTAGAAGTAGTCACGCTCGCGGACTTCCATGTGGACCGCATCCGGGAAAGGCGCACGGGCGCCCACCTGGGCAAAGCCATTCTCGATTTTCTGCCAGGCCTGCCATGCCGTTGAATTCTGCAAGGAGGACAGTTTCTTTTCAAGTTCGGCGATTTTCGGAGCAGGCGTATTCCGCTGGCGAAGCACTTCGATGCGGATCTTGGTACGCTCGATATCCTGACGCAAGTCAATCAAGTCGTTGGGATCGGGCACCATGGGAATTGCCGCACCACGGCTGTTCAGGTCCTGAACATTCCGGGTCATGATGCTCACCCAGTAATCGTGCTCCCGCTGTTCCATGCGGGTTCCATCGGCAAAGTTGATGTAGAACAAGAGTCCCAAGCTGCACAAAGCGTACAGCACGGAAATGTATATCCCTAAATTTCTCTTACGCCTCCAGACAAAGGCGCAGACCATCACGATAAGGCCGTTGAACAGGATAAAGATAAGGAGTTGAGGCAAAACCTGGTCGCCCATAAAGCTCATCTGGGTGGGGAACTTTATGCCGAAACGTTCCAAGGGTTCGTTCTCAGAGGCATCGAAAGTATAGACCCCGTTGGCGTAATTCACTCCGCCCACCTTGTAAGGCAGGTACTGGGCCATCTGGTAGCCGCCATAGCTCATGCTGGGGAACGAGAGCACCTGGTGGGCCAGCTGGGAACGACGGTAGAAGGCACGGCTGAGCATGCTTTCGGAGCCATACTGCTTGCGTTCCACGAAGTTGTTAAAGGATTCCCAGTTCTCGCTCTTGAACAAGTTGCCCAGCTGAAGGTTGCCCTGGTCGTCACGAATGTTGATTTCCGGGTCGTTTTCGTCAATGATGGGATTCAGCTCGGAACGAATGGGAATGTAAAGGTGGGTACTATAACCCACAAGGGCGAAGAAAGCGAAGGCGAGGGAAAGGCGGACGGCCTTGTTCACATTCGGCGTAAACGGTTTGATGGCCGTAAGAATCGCGAGAACTACAAGGCAAACAAGAGAAATCTCGATAAAGGCCGACACCATGTAAATCACGGAGCAGAGAAGGGTTCCCGTAATCCAGATAGGAATCCGTTCTACAATCTTCTTGGGTTCGGCAACAAGCAGGAGCACGAACACCGCAGGTACCGTAAGCATGGTGTAGAGGTGGGCGCCTACGCCAAGGAAGGCAATGTAGCAGATAAAAATCAGAATCTTGTCGCTAGAAGGTTCATCTTTCTTGTTGTACCAGACCAGGCCAAGATAGGATACCAGCATCAAGATGAACATGGCCACGCCATAGACTTCGGCTTCAACCGCGTTGAACCAGAAGGTATCGGAGAAAGTCAGCAAGAAACCGGCCACGAGAGCGGCGGTAGCAAGCACGATGGTGCGGACCTTAGAAGAAATCTTTTCGGCAAGGGCGTCCGTCTTGAGGACCGTCGCCAAAAGTTCCCAGGCAAAGAGAGCCGTCACATAGACCGTAGCCGCTGAACTCACCACGGAGATATAGTTCACCCGCTTCGCGATTTCTTCGACAAAGGGGAGCAGCACGATGACTGCACGGGCGAAGAACACAAAGAAGGGCGTTCCAGGAGGATGCGGAATACCGAGGGTGTTAGCGCAGGCAACAAACTCGCCGCAATCCCAGAAAGAGACCGTGGGCGCCATGGTCATGGCATAGACGATCAGGGCTACAAGGCTGGCAATCCCTGCAAAAATATGTTTCATCCACTTTTCTTTAATCACGACTACTTATCCTTTTTTTTGAATTCCTGTGCTGATTCCACGCTTGTTCATGAACCCGGACAAAAGCCCGTTCACAAAAGCACCCGACGAGTCGGTGCTGTACTTGGTGCTAATCTGTACCGCCTCGGACAGGGCCACCTTTACGGGAATGTCTGGCACGAACAGCAGTTCCACCATGGCGATGCGTGCCACGATGCAGTCAATCTTTGCGATGCGGTCGATTTCCCAGTGCACGGAACAGGCCTTGATGTCTTCGTCCAGTTCTTCGCGATGGGCCTGCACCAGGTCCACCAACTTCATCCCATATTTTTTCTGGTCGTCCTGCAGGGGCTGGGATTCCAGAACTCCCGGAAGGGCCTCCCCTGCCGTAGAGCCCGTAATCTCCATAGCATACAGGAGCTGCATGGCAAAAACTCGGGCGGGTCTGTAAGTTTTATTCATAAGTAGATCTTCTAACTAATTCAGAATTCGGAGTTCGGAGTTCGGAGTTCGGAATTGTTTATCTAGAGTAAAATTCCGAAATCATAAATCCGAAATCCGAATCAACTTTTTCATTTAAATGTTCTTATAAAGATTCGCCATTTCCACGGCGGTGGCGGCCCAGTTAGATCCCAGGTTTCCGGCCTTGAGGCCTGCGCGGTTCATGGCCTGGTCCACAGTGTCGGTGGTAAGAATCCCGAGAATCACCGGGAGTTTGCCTTCGGCGGCAATGCTTGCCACGCCGCCGGTAGAGGCGTTCACCACCACGTCGTAGTGGCTGGTCTCCCCACGGATCACGGCGCCGATGGCCATCACGGCACTGTACTTGCCACTGTCGGCAAGCCTGCGGCACACGCCCGGCAGTTCGAAAGCGCCCGGAACATGCACCACGGTAATGTCCTTGTCGGCAACGCCCAGCAGTTCCAGTTCACGGACAGCCCCTTCCAGGAGCTTGTCGGTGACCACCTCGTTGAAGCGGGCGACGGCTATGGCCACCTTGAGGCCTGCACCGTTCAGAGAATTCTTGATTTCGTTCACCATGTTCATATCCTCTTTTTAAACCTTTTCGCTAGACACTTCGCCAGTCGCGGCGGGGTCGCTATCCACATGCAACTGATGGCCCATCTTCTTCTGCTTGGTCAGCAGGTAAAACCTGTTCTTCTCGTTGGGCTTGATTTCGATGGGCACCCGCTCCACAATCTTGAGTCCGTAGGCCGAAATGCCCGAAATCTTGCTGGGGTTGTTGGTCAAGAGACGCATCTCCCGCACCCCCAGGTCCGCAAGAATCTGGGCTCCCGTGCCGTACTGGCGCAGGTCCGACTTGAACCCCAGGTGAAGGTTCGCCTCCACCGTGTCCATGCCCTTTTCCTGCAGTTCGTAGGCCCGAAGCTTGTTGCACAGCCCGATTCCACGGCCCTCCTGCCCACGCAGGTACAAAAGGACGCCGCCGTGTTCGCCGATGAACTTCATGGCAGAAGCCAGCTGTTCGCCGCAGTCGCAGCGCAGGCTCCCGAAAATGTCGCCGGTCAGGCACTCGCTGTGGACGCGCACATACACGGGCTTGCTGAAGTCGGGGTTACCGGCCACCCAGGCCACATGCTCCACGCCGTCGGTCTTGCTCCTGTAGGCGTAGGCGGTAAAGTCACCGTACTTGGTGGACACGTGGGGGGCAGCCACACGTTGCACCAGTTTTTCGTTTCTCAGGCGGTAGTCGATCAGGTCCCGAATGGAGATAATCTTGAGACCGAACTTCTTGGCCACTTCCTCCAGCTGGGGCATCCGGGCCATGGTGCCGTCCTCGTTCATGATTTCGATGAGGGCGGCGGCAGGCCGAAGCCCTGCAAGCTTTGCCAGGTCCACGGCGGCTTCTGTATGGCCGGCCCTGCGGAGCACGCCTTCTTCCTGGGCATACAGGGGCGAGATGTGCCCCGGGCGTCCAAAATCGCCTGGCTTGGAATTGGGGTCGGCAAGGGCCTGGATGGTAGCCGCACGGTCGTGGGCCGAAACCCCCGTGGTGCAGCCTTCAATCTTATCTACCATGATGGTAAAGGGGGTTCCCAGCATGGAAGTGTTCTCCGCCGTCTGGCGGGTCAAATTCAACTCGTGGCAGCGGGAAATAGGCAGCGGTGCGCAAAGCACGCCCCTACCCTCGTGAAGCATAAAATTCACCTTTTCAGGCGTAATCTTCTCGGCGGCGATAACAAAATCGCCCTCGTTCTCGCGGTCTTCGTCGTCCACCACGATAAGGAACTTTCCGTTCCTGAAATCCTCTATGGCCTCTTCGATGGTATTAAGCAAGGTCACGTTCCTTCAAATAATTCTCGATATACTTGCCCAGCATATCCACTTCCACGTTCACGACGGTCCCTGCCACCCAGTTACGCAGGTTCGTGCGGGCCAGAGTCTCCGGAATGATGCACACCCGGATGGAGTCCTCGAACTTCTCGGCCACCGTAAGGCTGATACCGTTCAGGGAGATGGAGCCCCGGCGGATAATGTAGCGCTTCAGGTCCGCAGGCATCTTCAGGTCCACCTCGACACCGGTTTCACGAGGCACCACCTGGATAACCTCGGTCACGCAGTCCACGTGGCCCATCACGAAATGCCCACCCATAAAACTGTCAGCGCGGCAAGGCAGTTCCAGGTTCACCAGCTTGCCGGGAGCGGCAGCCTTGAAGGCGGTGTTTTCCACCGTCTGGTGCATCAGGCAAAAAGTCGCCTCGTCTGCGGTGCAGGATTCCACCGATAGGCACACGCCGTCGTTGGCCACGCTGTCGCCCAGTTTGCAGTCCTTGAAAAAGCCCGGAGCCCGGAGCACCATGGAAAGGGCGTCCCCGCGGGGCACAAGGGAAACAATCTCACCCGTCGCTTGAATGATACCTGTAAACATACGGGGGCAAATGTAGAAATTTCGGAATTCAGAATTCGGATTTCGGAATCAATCAAGCGGTAAAAATGATTTTTGCCAAAGGAAAACCTAAGCGTGGGGCTGGGGGCTGGGAAATGAAGCCCGAGAAACGTCATCCTCGCGACCTGTGGTGAGCGAAGTCGAATCAAGGCGAGGATCCGCTTGAGTAAGAAAGTATGAGACGGGATTAGTAATGAGTTGTCAGTTATGAGTTGTGAGTTACCTATAGTCACGCCTTTGGCGCCAAATTATATGTTGAGGACTGAGAACTGACGACAGATAAATCAATAATGTGGGGTGTGGGGGAAGTCTCCCCCTGATTGCAGCCCCGATTGTGTCACCCTGAGCGAAGGCGCTGTGCGCCGAAGTCGAATGGGTCTAGTCGGGGCTTCCATCACCCCCTCTCCTAAGGGGCTGAGCCCCTTAAAAACCCCAATCATCCGTCATCCAACCCCGCTTTTTTACAAATCTCTCCCTCGATGTGTACATTCCTTATAACGACCGTTCGGCTCTATTGCTAGAAACAAGTCTCCGGTATCGCCTCACTCTCGCGACCACGCCTGGTCAATACCAGGCGCTTGTCGCTCACAGAATCACAGACTCATTTCATTCGATTGCTCTCTCGAGAAGCACACATCTCGGTCAAAAACAAGCGATGGGTTCGGAAAATAAATGCTTTTTGTTGGTGAGATTCGCTTTAGCAGGAACGGTAAGTTACCGCAGGCGGAAACTCTTGTGACTGTTAGTCCCTGCGAGTTTCCTCCAAGAAGCCGCACCCCCTTGTCATGCCCCGCTTGACGGGGCATCTCCCTTTCATACCATCGTAAAAAAAGCCCGAAGTCTTTGGAACTTCAGGCTCATACTCATATTGCCGTAACAGTTACTTTATTCAGAATCCTTAACGCAACGGACGGAATAGGCATCGCTTTTATTGGAGTAACCATACGAGACATATTCAACCATGTTACATAAGGTTACTCCATATGCGGAATTTTTGTCGTAGGCTTTCGTGCTCCAGAAATTCGCATAGGAACCTATACCACTAAATAAATGCATATCGGTTACAGTATCCCAGGATCCTCCCGGCAACGCAGAAAATCCGTAAGTATCCAAAGCAGAAACTTTACCATCATCATCAGCCCACCCACTCACCGACATAAGTTTCGGTGCTGCGGAAAAGAGCCCTCCAGCCACATCAAACAATTCTCTGAATTCTGTTTCATTCGGCAAGTGCCAACCTAAAGGACATATACCCTGAATCACGCCTGAACCCAAATTACATTCTTTACCCATACCACAATCCGCCTCAGTCTTCCCTATCGCACCGGCCCAAGTATAGAGACGTCCGTAAATAGCGCAATTCCGTTCTTGCTCGGTTTCAGATTCACCATAGCAATACGTTGGCGCCTTATCCGTATTGTATTTCAAATTTTCAGCCATCCAAGTTTGGCCACCAATAACCACAATCTTGTAAATATGAAAATCTCGATGATCAATCATGTAGGAATCTTCAAAATCCTTTCCTGACGCCACGGATTCACCATTCACCACCACCCCCACGGAGTCGCCGCCGCATACTATCTTGTAACCGTCGCCGCTTGCCAACTTCTGGGCGGTGCAAGACTCGCCTGCGGCACCGGGTTCGCCCTTGGTGCCAACGCCGTCATCACCAGCATCGCCTTTTTCACCCTTCTCACCTTGTTCACCCTTGTCGCCCTTCTCCCCCTTCAGGGATTGCCACTTGCCGTCGGCGCAGAAGAACGCTGCGGCAGAGTCGGCCACGTAAATCATCTCGCCCTCGTTGTCGGCGGTGCAGTCGGGGGTCTTGTCGCCCTTCTTCACAACGTACATTCCCGTAGTCTCGGTAACGTTGGTGGTGGTCTCATCGCCGCAGGCGGTAAAGAACAGCGAGAAAGAGATTGCCACGCACCACTTCGACAAGCTCAGTGACCTTGTGCTCGCAATGACACGGTGTTTCCACGCAGGGCGGCTCAAGGACGATACAACAGCAAAATTCTGTTTTTTCATTATTTTCTCCGTAAGTTTGTAATTTGCCTACTTCGGAATGTAAGAAAAAAAAACGGTTTTGGCCAATATTTTTGAAAAAACTGGCCCTGCAGGTCCACTTTGTCTGAAATTATCCCGTAGGCTGCGAAAAAAATTTACGTTTCCAAGTCCATCAGGTCGAAATACATCAGCCTCGTGTGAGGGTCGTTGTCGTCCTGCGTCATGAAGCGGAAACCATTCTTCACGTAAAACGGGACTGCCTCCAAGTAGGCATCCACCGTCAAGAAACGACAACCCGTCTTGTTCTCTATAACGAACATGGACTTGATGTAATCCAACACCGTAGTCCCAATCTGCCGCCCCTTGGCAGATGTTTCCACACCAAGGCGACACAACTTAACCGCTGGGTAACTTTTCAACCGTTTTTCGTTTGGAAACCCCCGCTTTTTTCGGAATCGATTGAACTCCGCTCGGTCCTTGAAATCCGTAATGGCCACCTTGTCGTTTGCAAGGCTACAATAGGCGAGAATCTGGCCGGAAACATCATCTACATAGGCATAGCTAACCGAAAGCAGATGCTTTTGAAAAGCAGAAGCCCGATGAAGAATAAAATCATCCAAGTCAGCATCGCCGCAACTGAAATTTTTCACAATGTTGTTCGGATCAAGCCGAATAAAACTTTTTGTAGATATATCTACGCATTGTCGAACCATGGGTCGATACCTCCGTTGGCCGCTTCACGGGCACGCTTTGCAGCCATGCCATGCTCATAGGCCTTTTTCATGAATTCGTAATTCCGCAGGCGGCGGGCACGAATTTCCGGAGGTTCCGGGTGCCGCTCTTCCATACGGGCCAAAAACCGGCGAGCATCCTCGCCGAACAGGATAGGAGTTTCTCGTATTTCGCGAGCCATAATTCCTCTTCTGTTATACCATATAGAAAACTGACCAAAGGCCAGGCGGCAACCAGTCAAGTCGGTTCCTTTATTTACAATATACTAAAAATAAGACAAGAAAGCAATAATTCTTGGCGATTACAAAAAAAAATTACCCCGGGTAATACACCGTCAGTACATCGGGGCCGATGATGGCCGATTCCTTTGCCACGGCGGAATCGGGCACGCCCGGGAATGCGATTCCCTCGCAATTTTCTTGAGATAAAATCCGCTCTACGGAAGGGTCGGTGGATTTCCAAAGGTCCAGACGATTCCACAAGGGCGTATTTTTTTCGCCTCGATCACCTGAATTGCCGAAAATCTTTTCGGCTAAATGGGCGCCAGGCTCCACCATCAGGCGGTGCATTCCCCGGCGTGAAAGTTCCGCAATCATCTCCGTCCAGTTTTCTTCGAAGGTGTTGCCACTTAAAAGGATTGTTTCACCTTTGATGGCGGGCTGTTCAACGCAAGTGAACACCAAGCGCGGAATTGATGTAGCATCACCAACCTGCGAAAAGAACTTCAACGCCGAAATTTCCGATTCTCTAAACTCGTGATGCCCGACCCAGAGAATTTTTACAGGACTGTTGCCATGGGCAAAACGCACATCCAAAGAAGGATTGTCGGCAAGGAGCGTTCCCGCCCCCACCAGGATGGCGTCACTCATGGCCCGCAGTTCATGGTTCCAGCAGGCTGCTCCCTGCTTTGTGATGTTCAAGGGGGCGGGACGACCGTTACCGCCCTGCATTCCCATGAAACCACTTTCCGAAAGGGCGACCTTGACTTCTACAAAGGTCTTTTTGTTCCGTACAAAGTAATTATAGGCTTCAAAGAACCGTTCTATTTCGGCAAAGACCACCGCCCCCTCGTTTTCCGACTCGTCGGGAGAAAGAAGGGTGCAGCCTTCGGCAGAGCAACTGTCGTTCCAGCCGCTTTCGGCGTGGGCCCGCAGGCAGGCGTCCTTGCCCTCGTAAACCTTGACGCCGGCAGCTTCCAGAATGCCACGGCTTTTGCCGCGGACAGCCGGGTTCGGGTCGGCATGGGCGAAATACACTTCGGAAATTCCCGCTTCGACGATAGCCTTGGTGCAGGGGGGCGTGCGGCCGTAATGGCAGCAGGGCTCCAGCGTCACGAACAAGGCCGCCCCGCGGGCAAGTTCGCCCGCGTCACGCAGAGCCATGACTTCGGCGTGGGCGTTCCCAGGGCTCTGTGTCGCCCCCCGCCCCACAACCAGGCCGTCTTTCACTACAACGGCACCCACCGCCGGATTCGGGCGGCTTACGCCGATGGATCCGAAGGAAAGTTCAAGTGCAAGCTGCAGGAAATTCATAGCAGGAGGAAGTGGTTAGTAAACAGTGGTTAGTGGTTAGGATTGCGGTTTGGAGTCATTCCACATCACTCACCACTCACAACTCATCACTCGTTACTGTTTCGGGAAGGCCAAAAATCCGCCCACCACGTTGAACACCTTGTCGTATCCGTTTTCGATGAGGAAGTTGGATGCGGCCATGCTGCGCTTGCCGCTACGGCAATAGATCAACAGGTCCTTGTCCTTGGGGAATTCCGAAAGGCGCTGTTCAATTTCTTGCAGCGGAATGTTGATAGCGCCGGGCGCCATGCCCTCGGCCACTTCGGCAGGAGTGCGCACGTCAATGAGCATGGCACCCGCCTTGCTCATTTCCAAGGCCTTGTTCCAGTCAATATCCGTAATGGTGGCCTTAGGTGCTTCTGCCGCAGGTGCTGCTTCTACCGACTGTGCCGGCGTCGCAGGGGCTACAGCCGCCACAGCCGCCGGAGCCTTCTTTTCTACGGTTGCAGTTTCTTGCTTGGGAGTTTCGTTACAACCGGCCACAAGAAAAGCCGTACAGAAAGCAAGTCCAATCATCTTTTTCATATTATACCTCTTTGTTTTGAAAATCTAGTCTAATATAAGCGCACAGAGCCTGCAAGGCAACGCCGCTCTTTTCTTTTAAGGGGACCACGTTAAAGAACATGGGACAATCCAGCTCGTCGCCCTCGGATTTCCAGGACACACGACGACCCGTTTCAAAAACTTCAGTCAAGACCTTATTAAAATACAATAGAGGCTTTGAAAACGCCACGCTGCTCAAGGGTTTCCCCTGTATCGACGCCAAGTCATCCACATGGAAGGCATTAGCAAAGCATTGGTTCGCCCCTAGAATTTTGAATTCCCTATCTACCCAGAAAACCCGCAAATCAGGCAAGGACAAAGCCGCCGAGAAAAGAGCATTTTCATTATGGTCCGGATCAAAAACAAAATTATCCATCATCAGGTCCAGGCGGTTCGCCACACCCCGGAATACCAGGTTACCCTCTTCGTCAAAAGCGATCAAGCCGCGAAGGTTATACCAAAAAACATTTCCTTTCTTGTTGAAAAGGCGAATCTTTACCGGAGGATACAACTTATTCTTTTCGATAATGCTGTTGTCCGCCTTGTATTCCAGAACGTAGCGGTTCGTCAGCTTATCTAAAAGGGCGGCATCCTCTTCGGGCATAATCTTTGTAAGTTCCACACCTCCGGCAGATCGGGGAAGTATCTGGAAATCTTCATCCACGATGGGTGTCAAGAATGTCACCAACCGTTTTTCCACATCCAGGCTCCACAAGAAATCCCCTGTCGTTTTCAACATCAAGTCCAGGGTATCCTGTAAATTCTGGCGCTCCCTGCGGGTTTCCTGTTCCCTGGTTATATTTTTCAGAAAACACACATAATGATATTCCGACAGGGACGCCCGATAAATAAAGCAGCGCAGTTCATACCACAGAATATCTCTGTCTTCCAATTTTACCGAAAAGAGAAAAGGGATATCCCTATGCTTTTCTGTTTCCTCAAAAAACAAACGCATCCTGCCCCAATCCTTGGGGTCAAGGAGCTCTTGTAAGCTTTGTCCCTGAACTAATTTTTCTAGCAGAGGTTCTTCGGCAAAAAGAGGCATGCTGTACAGGTAATCCAGATTCTGGGACAGCACCACGATTCCCTCGTTCACGTTATTGCCAAAGCGCTTATAGAACTTTTGTTTTTTTCGGCTATCCCTGAGCAGCATAAAGCACACCAGGCAAACCACCACAAGCAGGACTCCGATGGCCACCGAAGCCATAGCCCAGTCAATACTTCCGATTTTGGGAATCTCCGTCATACTTTTGAAAATACAATTTTTTTCGGAGCCACAACCCGTTCCACCCCAGATTTCCGTTGCCAAAGCCGTGAGTTCCGCCCCATTCCAGAAATTTCAAGTTCAGAACCAGCTCCACGCCCACGCTAAACTGCGGGAATGAGTAAAAACTAGAAAGCGAGCCAAACCTGAAATAGAAATCGTGGCCTACTCCCAAAGATTTGCCGTCCGATTCCACCGACAGGGAAAACACTTCGGTTGGCTTCCACAAAAGACTTCCCATTCCCGTCCAAGTTTCGTCGGTAAAGCCCATGGTCCAGAGGCTTCCGTACAAGTTACCCCATCGAAGGCCCGCACCTGCCTTTATGCGGTGTCGAACCCAGCCAACTTCCCGAGAAACCAAATCCAACAATGTCCCATAACCAGCACCAAATACCGCAGGGCCTAACCCGTAAGCCCCGTCCAGTTCCCCGTAGTGTTCCCTAAAAAGGCTGTCCATCTCGCTATAAGAGTAGAAGAACGCCACCCGGTAATGCCCGCCTCCCCATTCCCCGACAGCGCTGGCGGCCCACTGGTCATGCACCTCCGGCACGTTCCAGTAAGAAAACCCGAAAGCTGGTTCCCCCACCCTTGCCGGACTGGAATACCATCCGGGAAGTCCCGATGAACCCGTAACACTCTTTTTCACAAAGGGCACCGGCGAATCCAGGCCAAAAACGAAACTCGCCAGCAGAAACACCGGCAGAAAACTACGGACGAACGACAATTCCCACCACCTTTTCAAAAGAGCCCGCCGAAATCCTGACATAGGCCGCACCCACCCCCGTATAATCCTGCACCGGCACATTCCACCAGGCGTTGGACATGGCAGGCGCCTTCTGTTTCCAGACCACCTGACCCGCGCTGTCCAGCAGGTTCAACATTACCTCCCGGTCGCTTTCCACCTTTACCCGCAAAGGGTCTCCCCGCTTTCGCAAGACCCTTGACGATAGTTTGTACACAACCGGTTCTTCGCCATATTTTTCAGAATGCCTACCCTGAAATCCTGGCGTATTTTCAGCCATTCCCGTCTTTGGGTTAAAGCCCGACGGACAGCTCACCGTGAACTTGTCCCAACCGACACTGTCCAAAACGGCATCGCCATAGCAAAGCGAAAAGGAGCCCGCCGTATTGTTCAGATAGCCGATGGAAGCCTGCACCATTTTCACGTCCTTATACACTACCTGTTCCCGCAGGGCTGCCGTATCCCTGGACACGAGAATGCTTTCGTAAGGTCCGATGGAATCTGCATCAGCACCCCAGAAGTTCCCGCGACTGCAGTGCCTGATTCTAGACAGGGGAAGCGCCACCTGGGAGGCATTATAGACCTCCACCCATTCGGGCATGGGTTCTTCTGGGCAATGGTGCACTTCGGTGACCATCAAGGGAGAATTACCCACCTGAACCACCAGCGTATCCACGCTGTTGTTTACAGAAATTTCGTCGTCGGGCACATGCAAGTGCAATAGAACTGGACTCTTGACCGGAATGGCGAAAGAGAAAAATTCATTTACATGCAGCGAATCGTTCTTGCCCGAACTCGGACGATACAAGTCCAGATATTCATAATGCAGCCAAGTGTTTTTGCAGCCCGAAACCCTGCCGGACACCCACCAATGGTCTTCCCTGAATTCGTACTCCACACGGGATATCCCGCAATCGTCCAGGTCCAGTTCGTAAAGGGGATTTCCGTACCCGGGCGTAGGCTCGTCCAGGATCCACTGGTCCCCGTAGCCCTTGCGCTGAAACGACTTGCCGGCCTTCGGCTTGTCGAGATGGATTGAGTCTGTACAGGTTTTCGCCTGCAATTTCCAGACAGACTCCCGGGAATTGGGCAGGCTGTAACTGCCCAGGTCGCCACAGGCAATTCCCTCCTTGTCCGGACACAAGGCGTTCCCGTGAGAAAGAACGAAGCGGCTACCCTCCGGATAAGGAAAACCAAACGCCGCCTTTCCGTCCAGGGAAACAAAAAGGGACTCCGCGAAGAAGGAGGAATCCATGCGTATTTCCACGAACTCCCCCTGCTGGTCCGGCACCTCTGTCGGGTCAGGAAATATTTCCACAAACTGGGGGCAAGCCACCGCCAGGGAGGAAAAAAACAAGATGTATTTCAAGATAAACCCCTAGGGGTTTTCCCTTACTGCTACCCCGAAGGGTGCCACCTTGCGGAACAGGTCAGGGGGCTCAATCCACGGCGTAGTCGCCTGGGAGCATATAGGCAAGAGGATTCACCGGGTTGTTGTTCACCCAGACTTCGTAATGAAGATGGGGGCCAACGGAACGGCCTGTGTTTCCCATATAACCGATAATCTGGTAACGGCGGACAAACTGCCCAGGATTGACCAGGGACATCTGCATGTGGCCGTAGCGGGTCACAATCCCGTTGCCATGATTGATGGTCACGAAGTTTCCAAAAGTAGAGCTCATCTGGGCCACATCCACCACACCGTCGGCAGAAGCATAGATGGGAGTCCAGCGGTCATTGGCGATATCCACGCCATAATGCATCTTGCCCACCTCGCCCGTAACCGGGTGGATACGCGGGCCAAAGGAAGAAGCGTAACGGCCCTGGGTGGGCGAAATAGAAGGCACAAAGCGCCAAGCGGACTGTTTCTGCTTGATAAAATCGGTCAGGTTGTAGAATGCGCCGCTGTTGTTGTCCAGCTTGCCCTGCAGGCGGTTCGCCTCGTCCCTCAGGTTCGCCATCTTTTCGAACACGGGGGACGTTTCCATAAGCAACTTGGACTTGGGCTCTACGGAGCCGCCTGTACCCAGGCTGCGCTCCTCTTCGTCGGGCAGGGGCAGACCATACTTGGAATGGAGCCGCTGTTCGTCACCGAGAAAATCCGCCGACGTGCGGTTCAGGTAATCTACCGTCCCCTGAATCTGGGAGAGGTCGCGGTCCAGTTCGGCCCGGTCTTCTAGAACGTGGTTCAGCAGACCACGATAGACGGTCGTCGCCGCAAACTGGGCCAAGAAAAGCAAAAAGCCCACCACCAGCAGGAACTTCAAGAACGGAAGCCCGCGGAACACCAACGACGGCACGTGGAGGGTCACGGACCGGGAGGAATTCTGAAAGTGTATAGTGGTCTTTGCAAAATTCACGGCGCAAAAGATAGAAAAATGAGGGCCTACAAAACACCCCTGGGCCGTTTTTTCCGTTTTTCCAAAAAAATTTGGCGTTTTTGAGCAAAAAAGGGGAATTTCCAGCCCCGCACCGTATACAGTTGTCAGTTATGAGTTGTGAGTTGTGAGTTGTGAGTTGTGAGTTGTGAGTTGTGAGTTGTGAGTTGTGAGTTGTGAGTTGTGAGTTGTGAGGTATGAGGTGTGAGGTATGAACCTCAAAGGGAGCCTTTGGCGACCGACCTCACTACTCAAAGCGAAGCGACCTCAAACCCCTAACCCCTAGATCCTAGCCCCTAGATCCCAGCCCCTAAATCCCCATTTTCTTAAAAAAACATATACATTATTAAAAGTTTTTATGTAAATTACAGGAACGGGCCCTGAAAAGCCCCTTTACCCTTTGGAGATATTATGAGCTTACTGGATGCATTTAAACCGAAATGGCAGAATTCCAACCCCGACAAGCGTATCGAGGCCGTCGAGGAAATGGGACCTTCCAATCAGGACACCTTTGAACGAATCGCCCTGTACGACGAAGACCCCAAAGTCCGCACGGCAGCCGTCAAGAAACTGACGGTGATTTCCGCCCTCGCACAGATTTCGAAAAACGACAAGGACGCCCATGTCCGTCGCCTGGCCGAGTCCCGCTATTTCGATGAAATTGTCCGCAAGCTCAAGGATTCTCGCGCAGCCTCCCCCGAGGCCCTGCGCTTTATCAACGAACTGAAAGACACCCGCTACGCCGAAGACCTGATCAAGAACCTGCCCTCCTCCGAACTCCGCCTGGAGTTGGTGAAGCTGGTAAGCAAGGCAAACCTGCTCGCCATCGCCGCCACCAAGGATGCCGTCGAGAAGGTGGCCATGGAAGCGGTGAACAAGCTTTCTTCGGAAAGCCTGCTTCAAGAAGTGGCCAAGTCTTCCAAGCACACTTCCGTGCGCAAGGTGGCCGCCGACAAGGTCAAGGCCATGCAAGACGCCGCCGATGGCGGAAAGCGTGCCCAGATGCTCCTAATGAGCAAGCGGGAAGCCCTTATCCAGCAGGCCCACCACCTGGCCGCCCAGAAAGACCCCATTTCTGTAAAGGGCCAGTTTGAAGAACTGATGGAAGAAGCCAAGGCCCTGGGGATGGGCCCTGCCCAAGCCACTTTGGACGGAATCTACGCCAGCTTCGTCAAGTTCTGCGACGAGGCCGATGCCGCCCGCATCGCCGCCGAAAAGGCCGAAGCCGAAAAGCAGGCCCTGGTCAACCACCTGATGGAAACCTGTGCCGAGCTGGAAGCCCTGGTAAACGAAAACAAGCTCCAGGAAAACATGGAACGGGCAGACCAGATTATCACCGAATGGAACGAGAACAAGTCCAAGATGACTCCCGACGCCATCCGCAAGTTCAACCAGCTGTTTTTCAAGGTTCAGGACCTGAAAAAGAAGGAAGCTCCTGCCGAAGAAGGAGAAGCCACCGAAGAGAAGGAATCCAACCGCAGGGAACTTCTGGACCAACTGCAGGCCCTCGCCGACACGGAATGCTCCGAAACCACATCCAAGCACCTGCACGGCATTGTCCGGGAATGGGAAAAACTCCCCCTGCTGGAAGGCAGCGACCCCGAACTGCAAGAATACAACTCTCTCCGTAGCAAGCTGGGCGAAAAGATTGCGACCTTCAACGCCTCTGCCCAGGAGCGCTTCGAAAAGAATTCCGAAAAGCTCAAGGCCATCATTGAGCGGGTCAAGGGCTTTAACGAAAACGAAGATTTCAAGGAACTGAGCCTCAAGCTCAGGGCCGCCTTCCAGGAATGGAAAGACATCGTAGGCGACCAGAAATTCAAGTACCACGAGCTGTGGCTGGAATACAAGTCCGCCACGGAACGTTTCCAGGAAATGCGCCAGTGGCAGTCCTGGCACAACGAGAACGACAGGGCCTCCATCCTCGACGAACTGGAACTGCTTTCTAAGGAAGAAGGCAGCCAGGAAGTGCTGGACAAGCTCAAGAACCTCGCCACCAAGTGGAAAAACATCGGGCCCATTTCGCCCACCAAGTTTGCGGAATTCAAGGACCGTTTCCAGGGCCTGTTCGAAAAAGTCAAGGAAAACTGCGCTCCCTTTATCGAAGAGCGCATGGCTCAAAGGGTCAAGAACCTTGCCGACAAGGAAGCCCTCTGCCAGAAGGCCGAAGACCTGTTGAACAACGCCGAAATTTTCTGGAAGGACAAGTTCAAGGCCATGCAGGAAATCCAGGAATCCTGGAAGAACATCGGCATGGTTCCGAAAGAAAGCCTTGCCGCCCTGATGGAGCGCTTCAAGAAGGTGACCGGCGAGTTCTACGCCAAGCACAAGGAAATCCTGAAACAAGAGGACAAGACCCGCGAAGAGAACTACGAGCGCAAGCTCAAGCTCTGCGAAGAGGCCGAAGCCCTGACGGAATCTACCGACTGGAACGCCACCTCCGGCAAGCTCAAGCAGCTGCAGGAATCCTGGAAGACCATCGGTCCTGTGCCCAAGAGCAAGTCCGAAGAAATCTGGGCCCGCTTCCGCAGCGCCTGCGACGGATTCTTCGAGAAGAAGCGTGGCCATTTCGAAGAGATGGACGCCGCCAAGCAGGAGAACCTGAAAAAGAAAGAAGACCTCTGCGCAAAGCTGGAGGCCCTGGACCTGTCGAACATCAGCCAGGAACTAGTGAATACCGTCAAGGGTCTTGAAGCCGAATGGAAAGAAATCGGCATGGTTCCGAAAGAAGCCATCGAGACCATCAACAGCCGTTTTGCAAACTTCGTGAACCAGTTCATGGACAAGTACGCCCAAGTGAACGAAGACATCAAGAAGCAGCTCGCCGACATCAAGGCGAAAAAGCAGGAGATGATCGAGAAGGTAAAACAGTTCGCCGAAAGCGCCGGCAGCAACCAGCTGGCCGATGCCGTCCGCGACCTCCAGAAGGAATGGCGGGAACTGGGTTCCTGCGGTCTCGACGAAGTGAACCTGCAGAAGGACTTCCGCGAAATCTGCGACGACTTCTTCAGCCGTCGCCGTGACCAGCTGGATATCCAGGAACAGGCCCGTCAGAATAACCTGCAAAAGAAGATCCTGCTGTGCGAACAGGCCGAAGACCTGCTCACCGACCTGAACGAGCAGACCGTCGGCGGCGCCATGAACAAGGTGAAGCATCTCCGCCGCCTGTGGAAAGAGGTAGGCGCCGTGCCCCGTAGCGAATCCGACAAGGTGTGGAAGCGGTTCAATTCTGCCTGCGACCAGGTGTTCGCCTTCGGCCGCAAGGACGAAGCGGAGCAACCCGCGGAAAGCTAAACAGGTGTGAGGGTTTTGAGTTGTGAGTTTTGAGACTTTGGATTGGAATGTCTTGAAGCTCGCTGCACTCACAACTGAAAACTGACGACTGACAACTGAAAATGCTATTTCCTCCCTGGACAAGTGTTGACGAGGCGGTCCGGCTATTGCAGGACGGCCAGGTGGTGGCTATACCTACAGAAACGGTTTATGGCCTTGCAGGAAACGCGTACAATCCCGACGCCCTGGCAAAGATTTTTGCCGCCAAGGAACGCCCCACCTTCGACCCCCTGATTGTCCATATCTGCGACATCAAGCAGCTGGCCGATGTGGCTAGGGACATTCCCGATGCAGCCTACCGGCTGGCCGAAGCCTACTGGCCCGGGCCCATGACGCTGGTGCTCCCTAAGAAGGACTGCATTCCGGACCTGGCCACAAGCGGACTTCCGTCGGTAGCGGTGCGGTTCCCATCGCACCCGGTAGCACAAGAAATTATCCGGAAGTCAAACCTTCCCTTGGCCGCCCCCAGCGCGAACCTTTTCAAGCATGTGAGCCCGACGACGGCTATGCATGTGGCCGAACAGCTGAGCGGACGCATCGCAGGCATTGTCGATGGCGGGCCGTGCCAAGTGGGCGTAGAAAGCGCCATCATTTCCCTGTTGAACGAGACGCCCACAATCCTTCGACCGGGCGCCGTCACCGCCGAAATGGTGGAGCGGATTCTCGGGAAGGTGGCGTTAGGCATTTCCAGCTCCAAACCCGGCAAACCCATGGCGGCGCCCGGACAGTTGGATACCCACTACAGGCCACAGGTTCCGCTATATTATGGGCCAATAAAAAAAGACTACAAGTTGCCGACCCGAACCGTGAGAATTGCATTCGGGACGACAGAAGGTCCCATTCCAGAAACAGTTAATTTATCCAAAACAGGCGACCTGGTGGAAGCCACCGCCAAGCTATACGCCCTGATGCACGAACTGGACAGGCCTGAATACGACCTGATTCTGGTGGACCCTATTCCGGACACCGGACTGGGGATGGCGCTGAATGACAGGCTGCGGCGCGCGAGTATCAAGAAGTTTTAGTAAAGCACATGGATCCTCGCCGGAGTTTACCCTGAGCGAAGTCGAAGGGCGTCGAAGATGACGTGGGGAAAAGCAAAGGGCCTCGGTAAATACCGAAGCCCTTCGTTGTAATCTCAAGTAGTAGAATTACTTTTCGATTTCGTACTGAGCAACCAGGTTGCCTTCAGCGTCCAGAGCGCGGACAACGTTTTCGTCGCGCTGGAGGGTGAGGTTGGCCTTTTCGCCGTTGGCGGCGGTCACTTCGACGGACATGGTGCCATCGGCGTTCTTCACGGCGGCGATGGAGTTGCCCTGAGCGTCGGTTTCATGGTAGGAATCGCCAGAAGCCAGCGGGTTGGAGCCGGTCCAGAATTCGATGGTGTTGAGAACCAGGCCGTCCACCAGGAACAAGCAGATGCCGTACACCGGAATCCACATCATGAGGAAGTGGACGATAGAGTTGATCCACTTGTCACCCAGGGTGCCGTTCCAGTCATGGAGCTTGTTGAAGCAGGCGTTAGAGCCGTAGCAGCCGGAGAGAACGATCATGCCGGCAGCGAGAAGGGTAGCGATACCTTTTTTCATTTTTTTATTACTCCTTAAGGATTGAGTTTATCGTAATTACGACAGGAAAAATATAACTAAACGGGGCCCCTTTTGGCTATTTTCCCAAAAAAGAACGTTAGGACTTGATAAGGCTCACATTTTTATTTAACGCACTTTATGCGTTAGACGTCTTGGGGTGTAAAAAAGGGACATCTCTCAAGCGTCAGCCCCTTCATTTTGTTAAATTCGTAGCTCAACCATGAAAGAAGCCAGAGCTGTCAAGTTTTCCCAAAGCACCATTTTCAAGAGTTTGCTGCTCCTGATTCTTGCTACGGTGTTGATCGCCTCTATCAGTATTTTCTTCTTTGTCCGGGGGCAGGTAAAGTCCCTAATCGGCTGGAGCAGCGACAACAACCGCACCCAGCTGCGGCAAATGGTCATTGCGGCAAACACCGACATCCGTCTTTTCGCCAACCGTATCATCTTCCTTACCCACACCACCGAAATCCAGAGTTTGGACTCCTCCATCGCGGGCGCCTACATCAACAGCGACAACATCGCCTCCCTGTTCAATGACGACGAGACCATCAACCTCTACGACGACGAAAACAACCTGATTTGCGAAAGGCAAAACGATTTCGCCGACGAAAAAGTCCAGCTCCATTTCGACATTTCCAGAATTCCCAAGCACAATTCCTACTTTAGCCCCTGGAGCATCGAAGACGACCACTCCATGCCCACCCGCATTTTTGCGTCTGAAGTTATCGGGGACGGGAAAGAAAAGGGTATCCTGCTTGCAAATTTCTCTTTCGAGCGTCTTGAAAAATACTTTGCCGACTGCAAGGTGGGCAAGAACGGGTTTGTTATAGCCATCTCCGAAAAAGGCGAGATTCTGTACCTGCCCAGTTTCAGGGAAACCGGCCGCAAACGCATGAACATAACCGAACTCGGTTTCGAAAATTTCCAGCCCCAGAGATTTGAAACTCCGGAACCCACATTCGTCAAGCTCAAGAACGGCAACGAATACCTTGTCAATTACGAATACAGCCACGCTTTCCAGTTCGGCCTGCTTTCCCTGCAACCCCGCAATGAGATCGAAGACATGGCGGCGGCCATCAAGCAGTCCAGTATGCTTTTCCTTGTAGGAACCATCGTTGTCACTTGCCTTATTTCCTTCTGGATGTTCCTCATCTTGGGAAAGCCTTTGAACAAGCTGATCGTCCACATGAAAAAGATTACCGACGACAACATAGACGCCCCCGAAATCAGGTTTGGCCGGCGTAACGACGAAGTGGGCCAGCTTTCCAAGGCGTTCAACCTGATGCACGAGACTATCAGACGGCAGTTCAAGGAATTGCAGTCCCACAGAGAACTCCTGGAACAAGAAGTTGCCGAAAGAACCCAGGAACTGGAAGAGGCCAACAAGAAGCTCCGCATCATGTCTAGGACCGACGAACTGACCGGGCTACCCAACCGCCGGAACATTCACGAATGCATCGAAAACGAGGTCAGCCGCATTTCCAGGTCCCACAAGCCCTTCTGCTTTGTGTTCATTGACATCGACCATTTCAAGAGAATCAACGACACCTACGGACATGCCTGTGGTGACGAAGTGCTGAAATCCGTTGCACAGACCATCCGCGGGATGTTGCGGAACTACGACATCGTGGGCCGCTATGGCGGCGAAGAATTTTTGGTGCTACTCCCCGAAACCGATTTGGACGGGGCTGCCGTTGTAGCCGAACGGTTCCGCAAGCAGGTAGAAGAACAGTCCATCAAGCACGCCGATTTTCTCATCAACGTCACCATCACCCTGGGCGTTTCCAAGTACGACGGTCGCCTTGGCGCCGACCGCAGTATCCAGATGGCGGACAAGGCCCTGTACGAGGGCAAGGAATCCGGCAGGAACAAGGTGGTGGTCTGGGGACCCGATCGAATCTCCGAAGAAGACTATAGAGCCGCGGCCATGGAAATGGCCCGCAACAGATAAACTAATGGGGTATCAACTGAAGGTTCTGTTTCAGGACCTTCAGCTGCTGTTTTGAAAACTCCCTCATGGACTGTTCCGTACTCACCGGGAACATGACAAAGGAAGCGTCGGGACAATCGTCTTCGTTGAAGGCTATGCCGTAGGCCGTCCGGTCTATCATCTTGTAGGCGTGACCCGGCAGGGAGTAGTCCCGTACTCCGGAGGTTTCGCCCTTTTTATACAGGCCACTTCTCAAAAGTTCCGGGCAAGAGGGGGTGTCCTCGAATCCGTCTTCTAGAATGGACAAGTCCTGATAGCCTTCTATATCTGCCCAGGTGGAAGTTGTATGCCGAAGCCCAAAGAAATGCCCGGTCTCGTGCACGGCCACCTTCACGATTTCTTCGGCGGTGAGGGAGCGCTCCCCCGTTGACGTGAGGGCATGACTCCCCACAATGACCGTACTGCCCTCGCCTCCCCTAAGGTTAGAGGCAAAAAGGGCCGCATAACCCAAGACATTGAGCTCGTTGATGCGGTGGACCAGGACAATGTCCAAAGCTTCGTTCACACCCTTCACGGGCCAGCCGCCCAGTTCCGCAAGGGTCATATCCTCAGAGGTCGCCCCCGCGTGCCAATGCACGTCTGACGGGTATTTACTCCCGAGAATCGGATGTTTTGAGGCGTAGTTGACATAAATCGTATCGATGACAAAGGAGGTATAAGCTTTGCGGAATGCCTGCAGCAACATTTTTGCAAAGTTGTCCATTCCGTCTACTCCATCAATAGGGTCGATAAGCCCCACAGGAATCAGGTTCAGGGAAAGGTGATTGGAATACTTGCCCGAGCCTTCGAATTTTACGTCTCTGATTTTGCCCCTATAGTAGTCGTCGTCTTGCACTAGGGTGAGGCCCCAGATGGATTTTTCGTTTTCTTCGCAGACAAAGTTAAAGACATAGCGGTCACCGGAAACTTCGGGTTTCAGGGTTTCCATCTTGGACATTCCATACCCGTCGCCATCGCGGTGCTCGTAAAAACGGAACAGCTGCATCTTGGGAGCTTCAAAGGCCGAATCCACCCCGAAAGAAAGGGTATAGAGCCCGCCCGGGTGCACAATCATCATGACTCCCGTGGAAAGATGCGCCTCCACGGAATCCCCCAGGGCGGGGTCGTTTGGGAACATGGCATAAAGTTCCTTGTCCAGCGGGTAAACAACTCTTTCCGGGTCGGAATCTTCGCTACAGGCCGAAAAAAAGGCGGTCAAAACCCCAAAAGTGAAAAAAATGAACAGGGGGTAGGCTTTTTTTGCACCAAAAAAGCGTCTTATACATAGAGGGGCAAAAAAATTTGACCTGACCATGCCCTAAAGGTACAAAAACAAGCCACAAAGGATTGTGCAAAATGAAGCTTTTTTCTTCTTTTCGGGAATTGACATTTCCCTTGGCGGGGAAACCCGCCCTGGTAGTAGCCTTCACGATAATGGCAGTCATAACCGCCTTTGAAAAGCCCTTGTACGGAGCCGTTCTCCTGGCCTTGTTGTGGAGCCTAGCCCATGTTTCTGGGAAATTCACCCAGCGGGTGGTGCTGGCGGCACTACTCGCAGGAATCGGGAGCTTTCTGATTTCGGCACGGGTATTTTCGAGTGGGGGGACGACCGCAAATCAGGTCATAACAGTGCCAGGTTCGCGGGTCGCAACAGCGGCTAATTCGCAGGTCGTAACTGTGCCGCCGAAGGAGGGTTGCGGCACAGTGGAGGCGGTGCTGCCTCGGAGCAACGGCGTTGCGTTTGTGATGAAAGTCCGTTTTTCGCAGGTCGCAGCGGTTGACGCAGGGGGCGCAGAAGCCGTCGGAACCTACCGCGTCCGCCTTACCGAAAAGCGCGCCCTCCTCCTTTTGCCCGAACCGGGAGACTCCCTCTGTTACGAGGCGTCCTGGTACCCGGTGGAACCGCCCACAGTTCCTGGTGCCTTCGATACCCGAAAGTGGCTGGACAGCCAGAATCTTGCTGCCTACGGAAAAATGCTGCACTGGAAAAGCTGGCGGGGCGGCTGGACTTTCGAGCGGAGCTTTTACCACTTTAGGAACTGGATCCGCCAAAAGCTGTCGCGGTTCTTGGACCCGGCAGAAACGGGACTTTTGATGGGGCTTTTGGCCGGAGACCGGAGCGGCATTCCCGAGGCCCTGCGGAGCGATTTCCAGCGGTCGGGACTGGTACACGTTTTAGCGATTAGCGGTTTCCATGTGGTGCTGCTGGCGGGGCTCCTGATGACGTTTCTGAAAGCGACGGGACTCCCCCACAGGATTGTGCGGGTGGTGGGTATCCTGCTCCTTGCCATATACGTGCCCGTGACCGGCGGCTCCCCTGCGGTAACCCGTGCCGTCATCATGTTCGCGGTCCCCCAGGTGGGCATGCTCCTGCAACGGCCGGCAGGTGCGCTGAACAGCCTGGGGGTGGCCCTGATCCTCATCTTGCTTCCAAACCCCCAGGTGCTTTGGAATCCCGGTTTCCAGCTGTCGGCGGCAGCCACCGCCGGAATTATTCTCGGGTCCAGCCACAATCCCCTAAAGGCGCTTCCCGAAAACCTCTCGAAAAACAAGCTTTGGGCAAAGTTCCAGAGTTTTATCATCGAACCCACCTACGTGACACTGTGCGCCACCTTGGCGACGGCACCTCTCCTGATTTACCATTTCAAGACCCTCGCTCCCCTGGCCTGGCTAGGGAACATCGTCATCGTCCCCCTGATTTCTTGGGGAATGGAGGCGGGGCTCTTTGCGCTGCTTTCGCCCATCGACTTTGTGACGGGCATCTTTTGCAGCGCGGCATCTGTCCTGCTCCGGACCGCAAGCCTCTTGACACACCTGCTTTCCGATTCTTCGGCGGCATCGGTGACCGTAGGGCCCTACCCGCCCTTTGTGCTGTTGCTGATGGGTTTTGCGTTTGCCCTGCTTACCAGTATCCGCAAAAACAGGCTTGGAGCAAGCCTTTTCGCACTGGGCCTCCTTTTCTTTTCGGGTTTTTATTTTGCATGCAACTACCGTGACATGGTCTGGCCCACCTGGAGCCTTACCACCATCGACATCGGGCAGGGGGACGCCATACTGATTACCACACCTTCAGGGAAAAACATCCTAGTTGATAGCGGGCCCAATGACCGCAGGGACTCGGGCAAGGATATCATAGTTCCTTTTTTGCGACATTCCGGAATCCTAAAGCTGGACGCACTTGTGGTGACACACGCTGACGCCGACCATTTCGGCGGGGTTCTCGGGATTGTAAAAAGTTTTCCCGTCAAGGAACTCTGGGTCAGCGAGTGCGCAAGGCTGGAGCCGAAACCCGCCTGGATTAAAACGATGGCCGTGGCGCTGGAGCGGGGAATTCCCCTGCGGGATATCGGCCGGGGCTTCACCTGGTCCGAGAACTTTTTCGAGATTCGGGCCCTGCACCCTGTTTCTAGCGGCAAGTGCGCCGAGACCAACGAAGAAAGCATTACCCTACGTGTGAAGGGCCTGGGGCATTCTGCCATCTTGACCGGCGACCTGACGGTAGCCGGCGAAAAGAAGATCCTCCGGTCTCACGCCTTCTTGAAAAGCGACGTGCTGAAGCTGGGCCATCACGGGAGCAAGACCTCCAGCAGCAGGAATTTTTTGACGGCGGTAGACCCAAGGCTTGCCCTAGTCTCCAGCGGCCGGAAAAACAGGTTCCGTCACCCCCACAAGCAGGTCACAGACCGGCTGGATTCCCTGGGCATCCCTTACCTGAACACAGCGAAACGCGGAACCATCACCGTGCAGTTCACCCCCGACACTATGCTGGTGGAGACGATGCTATCGGGGGATGTGGTTGAGAGAGGAAATTAAACCTATTGACAAAAGAAAAAAGGATATATATATTATGTATATAACTTTTGAATGGGATGACAAAAAAGCCAAGGTAAACTACGCAAAGCACAAGGTTACATTTGAAGAAGCCCAATCTGTATTCTATGACGAAAATGCTCTTTTGATTTCCGACGAGAAGCATTCTGACAACGAAGAACGGTTTATACTGATGGGTTTATCCTCAATGATGAATACGCTTCTAGTCTGTTATTGCGAACGTGGTTCGGACGATGACGAAATTATCCGTATCATCTCGTCCCGTAAGGCAAATAAAAAAGAAAATGAACAATATTGGAAAAGGAGGTCCGTATGAAAAGCAACTATGACTTCAGCAATGCGGTAAAGAATCCGTATGCAAAAAAATTGAAAAAAACGATTTGCATCAACATCAGCGAATCGGTCCTCGCCTATTTTAAGGAACTCGCCGAAAAAACCGGGATTCCCTACCAGACCCTAATCAACATGTTCCTTACTCAGGCTAAAACCGAAAAGATGGAACCAAAATTTATCGCAAAACCACCTCGAAAAAAACAGGTGGCATAAAACAAGCGGGATAAAAACCCCGCTTTGTTATTTTCCCCGCATCGTCAGTTTGCGCTTTTCAGCTTTTCTTCTTCAGGAGGAATCGTTATGCCGTTGACATTTTCCTTGAAGGAAATCGACAAAATCCCAGAAATCCATCTTTTTTTTCTGATTTATTCAGCGTCAAAACGCTTGCGAACCTGCATAAAATAAGGTATATTCAGAAAGCAGGTCTTATAGGGGCTCTTTATGAGCGGGGATAAAACCTATTCTATTAATTTGGGGGTGCGTTAAATCATGCAAATAATGTCTTTATATTTTTTTAGCCTTTGTATAGTCCTAATCCTTATCAGTTGCACCTATGACAACACACCTCAAGAATGCACCAAAACAGATCAAATTATAGGAATAAGGATTATATCTACAACAAGAATCAACGAAATTAAAGTCACTAAAAACAACGAGATTCTCTGTAGCAACAATTACGAATTGCTATTCGTAAAAAAAGACAACGATTCACTCTATTCTCCTAATGACATTGACAGCATAAACAACTTAGGAAACAGTATTTGGTTTATCAGCATAGGATGTAACATAAAATACGACCATGACATAAGGAGCAACCAGGTCTCTTTGCAAATATCAAAGAAAAATGAAACTTCCTCATTAGACCTAAATAATTTTTTAGTTGAGAAAAAAATCATAAATGTATTCTCTGAACAAGATACGGCATGGCTATTTAGTTATAGCAACCCAACAATAAGCACGAATCCAGATTACGATTTCTCCGCTTTTACTCTAATGAATTGTCATGACGGCTATTGTTTTGCATCCTTGCCAATAACAGACAATGAATATTGTTTTGACAAATAAATCAAACAGCAGCATTTTCGCAATGCTTGAAAAGAATTTTTTGACATCTGATTAAAATATTAGTTTTTTATAATACAAAATGAAAAATATAATGATATCCGCAGCATTATGTTTCCTTCTAGGAGGTTGTACGCTCAATGAAGAAAACGTAAATTGTTACGAGGCAAATCTTTTTGCCAACATTAATTTATTGACAACGACTAGAATTGACAGTACTAAACTTAGTTGCAACAATAAGGATTTTAGATTTTTTAACGAATCTTTTATTTGTGTGGATACAACCGTATCAACACATTTCATTACCGACACCATTTCACAGTTGGGAAAATATACTTGTTCTAAGGACTATCCACTATGGTACGCATATCATTTTTTCAGTACTCCTTTTAACAGGATAGAATTAGAATCAACGAAACTGAATTTGATTATTTATGGCTCGGAAATTGAACAGAAAATCGACATATCGGAGTTCATCAGTGGTGGTCAGATTACCAACATAATCACAGAAAAAGATACCGTAAATTGGTTTTCACAGGACGAGAATTTTGTAGTGCCTTATTTTTCCGACTATGAGTCTCCTTTGTTGTCAATTCGTTTAGGTTGCCGTGACGGCTACTGTTTTGCATCCTTGCCAATAACCGAATCAGAATTTTGTTATGACCATTCTCTATAAAGAATTTTATGTGACAAAAAAACTCAATTTGGTTCAATATCAGCAAATCAAGCTAAATTTATAGCCTTATAGAGGCTCTTTATGAGCAGGGATAAAACTAAAAAAGAACGCGAGGCAGGGCGACAAACTCCTGCATACGGTTCAAGGCTCACGAAGTCCAAGGTAACCCAAGTGGCCAATCTCGTTCCACTAACTCAGCGCGTTCTTTATTCATAATATACCTCTTTTTTCGGAGAAAAGCATTGATCAAGGCTAAAATTGATGACAAAAATTGCAAAATTCTGCGTCTTATAGGGGCTCTTTATGAGCGGGGATAAAACCAGAACAGAAAAACCTGTTATAATTCCTGAAAATAGCCGATAATACGCAAGTGACCAGGACTCTCGGAGGAAACTCGCAGGGACTAACAGTCACAAGAGTTTCCTCCTGCAGAAACGGTTCTTACCAGTAAAGAACGTCCCTAATTACGAAACGCTTGTTAACCAGAGCCATTTTGTTTGTTTTTTGACCGAGATGTGGGCTTCCCGAGCGAACAGTCGAACAAAGTGAATCTGTGAGCCGAAAGCAACTCGTATCAACGAGTTGTG